>Ga0255755_1000973_pt1 | contig 27331 bp, 36 predicted proteins | sample 011ome_18_FD_179955 | JGI IMG/M metagenome (GOLD analysis project Ga0255755, IMG submission 179955) | Coastal salt marsh microbial communities from the Groves Creek Marsh, Skidaway Island, Georgia - 011501BT metaG (version 2) | ecosystem: Environmental > Aquatic > Marine > Intertidal zone > Salt... | reverse complement strand
GCAGAGAATCTACGCACAACCTTCAACTACATCCGTCAACGACGGCATCAAAAAGTAGCGTAACCCTAGCCCCTAGATGAAAGTCTAGGGGTTTTTTTGACCCCGGCCCACTGACGGTGTGCCATTAAGGAACTGACATGAGTGACCTAGTGTTTACCCCAACCTCTAACCTGCCGAACCTAGACAATAGCCTGCCGACCCTAGACCCTAGCCTTCGGGCACAGATACAGCTGCTCATACAACATGAGCTAGATGTACTGACCGAAAGCGAATGGTTCATTGAGTTCATTGACGAAAGAATCATGCAGGCATTTGACCTAACACAAGAAGATGACGATGAATAAGACAACCAGTTTGTTACTCGACATTGAAGCTAACCTCGATCGTTTGTTTTACCTCAACGACAAGATCGCGCTTGGAGAAGATTCAGTACAAGAGTTGGATGTAATTACTACCCAACTCTCGACCTTTTGTGAAGCCCTCGATGACTGCTGGGACACCCTGCAAGCCATACGAGATAACGAGAACTACGAAAACAGGAGGCTAGATGCCGACGCAGCAAGAGCTATTCGCTATGCCTAAAAGTATTAGTGGAGGTAATCAAATGGTAAACATCATCATCCAACCTTTCATGTCACGTATTGATGCAATGAAAGACAGAAACGAAGAAGCCTTTTATTACGACAAGCGACAGATTTGCGAAATGCTTAATGAAGCCTATTTCCTAGGCCGTAAGCATGAGCGCCAAGATTGGGAACAATCACCAGTTGCTATTGCAGAGAGCATAGCAGCTATCCCATAACCGACTGCCAGTAGAAATACTGATTGCAAACTGGCCTGATCCACCAGTAGTCGAAACGGATCAATCAACCAACCATAAACCAAGAGGGTTTTACTATGAGTGAGTATATCACTGTCAAAGTCATCCGCGTTCCGGGTGGCGTTCAAGAAGTAGCTATCGACGATGGCTCAACAGTTGCTGATGCACTTAATGCAGCCAGCATCACCCCCAATAGCAACGAAGCAATCAAGATCGGTGCGGAGTCTGTAACCCTAGACTCTCCTGTAACTGACGGCGACCGCGTTGTTATCGCACAGGGTGCCAAAGGTAACTAAATCAATGCGCCCTAGTCCCTAGGGCGTAGTTTTTTCTACGTAAGGATTGCTATGAGAGCCATACTAATTAATCCCTTTGAACGGGAAATCACAACTGTTATCCGTAGCGACGACTACAAAGATATTTACACCTACCTCAGCCGCCCAGATTTTCATGTAAACACATTCACGGTAGTTCACCTCGATGAGTTTAACGACATCTTTATCGACGATGAGGGACTTTATGTTGAAGACCAAGCGTTCTTTTCCATTGCAGGCACCCACTCCGAATTAGTGTTAGCCGGTATGGGACTCGTACTCGGTCACGACGGTCAAGGAGACACCATATCTTCAGACCTGATGGTTGAAGAAGTACGTGCTGCTGTTACATGGAAGGAACCATCTGACCGACCCGAAATAAAATTCGAAATCTCAGGCTTTTAACTATGACTGCTCAACTATCAATTATCCGACATCAACCAATCTTTGACCCAAACGCATATAACTATCTACCTATTCACATTATCGGCGCAGGTGCTACTGGCTCACGAGTGTTCATGTCACTCATCGAGCTTGGCCTCACTAACATAACCGTGTGGGACTTCGACAAAGTTGAATCACACAACCTAGCTAACCAAGCCTACACACACAACCATATTGGCTTGTCCAAAGTTCAAGCGCTCAAGCTCTTGTACCACAGCAAGACCGGCATGTTGCCACCACCAACCATGCACTTCAAAGAAGAGCGTGTCGTTGACCAACAGCTTGACGGTATCGTCTTTCTGCTCACTGACACCATGTCATCTCGCAAAGAGATTATGGAGCGTCAAGACAACAGTCAGCTGCTACGTGTGTTCGAGACTCGCATGGCATCAACTCACGGTAACGTATTTCATTTCAACCCACGCGCTACTGTTGAACGTGACGCTTGGTTTGCAACGCTCATTGACGATGATCAAGCAGAAGTATCTGCCTGCGGTTCACCTATATCTGTAGGTCCAACGGCATCGATCATCGCTAACCTCGTGGTATGGCAGTTCATGAACTATCTGCTCGATGACGGATGTACCTCACCACAAGTCGATTGCTTCTTCAAACCAACAATTATTTCCAGTAAGGATTCACTGTGAAAAAAACTAAGCCTCTCATAAAAGTAAAACCACAAGTTACTTACAAAGCAAAAGAAATATCGTCCAGCTCAATGCAGCCCACCGCCACTGAGCTGTACTCTTTTGCAACAGAACCACCTGAAGTACGTTATGTACCTTATGTCTATGACGTAATTCAGCACATTGTTTCAACCCAGCCACAAGAAATTGGCTGGTTAGGTCTCGTCGATAAGACTGATTACGGCTATCTGGTCACTGATATTTACATACCAGAACAAACCGTATCAGCTGCCGAGACCGACATCGATCAAGATGCTATGGCTGCACTAGCACTTGAGATCGATGATGCAGGGCTTGATCCATCCAAGCTCCTGTACTGGGGACATTCTCACGTTAACATGGCTGTCTCTCCCAGCCATCAAGACGAACAACAAATTGCCTCATTTGTTGAGAATAATCCCTACTTCATCCGGGGTATCTACAACAAACAAGGTCAGGCAAAAGTCGATGTCTATGACAAAAAAGCGAACACAATTTATCAATGTGTTCGTGATCGTGTAGATACACCCGGACTTACAAAAGCAGATCTCAAGGATCTTAACGCCTTGACGAAAGCAAACGTAACCAAACGGGTTTATGCGCCTGCTCATCACTACTCAAAAACAGCGCGTAGCCCGTTCTTAACTGGCTTGCCCGGACTCTTTGATCCGCATGAAAACAAGCAATACATAGACAACTTAGCAGATCCGTTTTACGAAGGAGGTTATTTATGAATATCTACAAAGAAGTAATACTAAAAGACACCACGTTAGACGAGCTAAACCATCAGCACCAACGATTCACCACCAGACTAAACATCGCCCAATGTGAAATAGATGACAGTAACCAACAAATTACTAACGACGAAGTTTTACTGGAGCAGTTAGCCCATGACAACCAACTTCCAATCAAAACTTCTGAAGTCCTCCATGAAATTGAACTTCTATTAGGTACTGTTGAAGACCGACTTGAACGCTACACTAGAAACATAAGCGATACTGAAGAGTATATAAAAACCTACGAAGACAAGATCGCTAGACTTCAATATCAAATTAATGGGCATACGCCAAACGATATAACCCTAAATCAAGATCAATTAAAATCAGCCCTAGCTTCTGACTCTAGGATCAAAGAAGTACAGCTGCATGGGTATCATGACGCTTATGGAGAATTACCTAAGTTCCGTAGATTGTCGTTAAGAATGAACGGCGTTGTAGCAACACTAAGCAGACCTGATGAACGCACTCTAGATAGACTATTAGCACCAACAGACACTGTTTACGTCCCCCTTCCAAACCTAAGAGTACACATTCGGCGCAACAATGTTTCTATGCTCCCAATCAAAGGGCAAGGAAAGCAATTGTATGCCCGAGGTCTTACCTGCCATCCACACATTACCTCAGCTTCTGAAGGAACCCCGTGCTTAGGAGATTTTGGTGGCCCTATACACGAGTCCCTAGACAACCAAGATTTTCAAACAACCATTGCCTTAACAACGTTGTTCCTTGAAACAATTGATCCCCATGATGCTGCTGGCAGCATGTATTTTCCACTAATAAGAAAACAAATAAATGCGTGGTGCGATGCAAATAACACAAGTTACGCGGATCTTTACGATAAAACCAACATGCCTTCTTTATGGATTACCTACCCAGATGGATCATGTTTGCCCATAAATTTTACTCCGCCTTTAGGAAAGGCGGCTTGGGACGACATAGAACATAGCTCTGACTTTTATAAGCACGTAGTAGAACAGTGCAACTACTATCAACAAAACCCTGACAAACTCAAAGCCAACAACTTTATAGCACCAAACCAAGTAATAAAACTCCAAGGTTTTGAGTCAGATCCTACGTTCAATGAACTGTTTGCAGAGTGTGAACAAATGCAACTAGAGGAACCAGAAACCGCATGAGAGACAAATTCAATCTGTACATCTGCCTAACAGCTGTTGCCATTCTGTTCATCGCTATGATTGTACACGCGATCGAAGTTGCGTTTTACGCGGCTCTTGTTGGTGTGCTGTCGTTCCTAGCCATTCGCCTGTACATGAAAGCCCATAAGGCCAAGAAATGATCCGATACCTTATCCGCTTTTTAGCGACCTACCTAACACTCAAGGAAATCACAAACCATGTCCAAGATAACGATAGAGATCAACGACCAACATCTGGAGGAGATCAGGAACCTGATGGCTCAGATCCTAGACCGACTGGAGATAATCGTTGAACAATACGAGGAGGGTGAATGACTAAAAACGAGCTGTTCGACATCCTTTGGAAAGCAATAAAAGACACTGACGTGGACTTTCAATATATGGATGGATTCGATGACTTTTGTATAGAAGGTGAACTGTGCATCTGTTTCACAAATATTCAGGAGGATGAATGACCAGCCCCAATAATGATTTAGAAACAAATCCTTCAAAAATTTATGCAGAGTGGATTGGCCACCGATACTTTCTTTGCGAACTGTTAGATCGTCTGCAAGATGACTGGGACTATACGGAGTACGTCGTTCCACAAGCAAAAGACTTACTCACTTTTCTTGACGATATATTAAAGGATTACAAATGATTACCGCAGGCATCATCGCAGCAGCCGGTCTGCTGTTCTTACTATTCAAGTTCGGCATACGCCGTGTGATTACCTATGACATCTTCTTCGATGTAGCAATCACAGCAACGCTCATGTTTACACTTGCAGGCACGTTCAGTGGCATGATGGCCGCACTTTTCGGCGGGTTAATCGTATCCGTCGTGCTATTCGTCATGAAACGCACTATGCGGCACGAACGGCTGTCCCTAGTCCGTGTATCCAAGTTCCCATACCGTAAATTCATGTGGATAGAGCAATGAAAACACTGTTACACGTTAACCAACATCACATCAAAGCCAACAACAAAGGTGCCAACCTCCCCGTACTAACCGTCAAAGACTACAAACAAAATCGCAAAGGCAATGAAGCGGTTATCAAGGATGGCAACGACATTGTTGCTCGCTTGGTTTATCGACCAGAGAAGCCACTGCCATGCGGTGCAAAAGTATGGATAGAAACAGAACTTCAAGTTGAGCTTATTTATTAGTGGAGGTAATATGAATTTAAAGGAAGTCATCAAAAACATTGCGTTAACCGATCAAGCCTTACGCAATGATTCTCTCGGCAGCGAGTTTCAGTCTTACACAGTGATGTGGGTCAAAACAAACATGCCCGAAGTCTACAAAGAACTCCAAAGCAACTTCGATCATATAAGGCCAGAAGTATATGCCGCACAACAATTTGACCCTACTGACCCTAGATTTTGAGACTTATTACGACACGAAATTCAGTCTAGGAAAAATGACTACAATGGAATACGTCGCCAGTGATCAGTTCAAGATCTGGGGCGTAGGTATCAAATTCGAAGACAATCCAACAGAGTGGTTCAGCGCAGAAGAACTTGATGTCCTAAACGACATCGACTGGGAGCAAACAGTGCTTCTTTGCCAAAACACTCTGTTCGACGGTTACATCTTGTATCAGAAGTTTGGTATACGCCCAGCGTACTACCTTGATACAGCAGCAATGGCTCGTGGGCTTAACCCTTCAGAGTCAGCCCGTTTAAAAGACATTGCTGTTCGTTACTTTCCTGAAGATGAAACCATGCGTAAAGGGGAAGAGCTTGTAAATGCGAAGGGTATTTACGATCTTCCCCCAGAGATCGAGGAGCAGATTGCAGGATACTGCATACAAGATGTAGAGCTTACCTATGCCATCTATAACAAAATGGAATTTCCAGAGTCAGAGTTAGACATCATTAATCTAACCACAGAGATGTTCTGCGTACCTAGACTTATGCTCGACCGAGATAGGGTCCACGAGTTTTTAGCTACAGAAAAAGCAAACACCGCTGCCAAACTACAAGCCTCTGGCTTAACCCGAGAGCTGCTAGCCAGCAATCAAAAGTTTGCAGCATGGATAGAGGAACAAGGATTACCTGTACCCACTAAAAAAAGCCCATCAACCGGAAAAGACATACCAGCCTTCAGCAAAAATGACGTTCAATGGAAAGCCTTCACACTTAAACATCCCGAATACAAACATATATTTGATGCCAGAGAAGTAGTTAAGTCACGCATTGCAGAAACCAGAGCCGAACGGTTCTTGTCCGCTGCTCACGATGACGGATCATTCTCAGTACCCCTACGATACTACGCCGCACATACTGGCCGGTTTGGTGGCACTGACAAGATCAACCTGCAAAACCTGCCACGTAAAAGCATACTTAGACGGGCGCTCCTAGCCCCTAAAGATTGCTATGTGTACGTAGCTGACTTGTCAAATATCGAATCACGAATGCTCGCGTGGTTTGCAGGCCAAGATGATTTATTAGAACAATATGCAACAGGCGAAGATATCTACTGCAACTTTGCATCTGGTATATACAACAAGCCCATCAACAAAAACGACCACCCTACCGAACGCTTCGTTGGTAAGACCGCAATACTAGGTCTTGGTTACAGTATGGGCGCACAGAAGTTTAAAGGCACACTAGCATCAGGAGCTGCTGGACCAACAGTCAACATCAGCTTTGATGAAGCACAGTCCGTAGTACACAACTATCGTTCTACCTACTCTGAAATCGACATGCTGTGGACTCGATGCAATCACTTCCTGCATGAGATGCATAATGCAAAGTTTCGGCAAGGTTCAGTGACAAACTTCTACGACACATACAAATGCGTAGGTATTCATCCTGATAGTATTAGCTTGCCTAATGGATTACACCTGCGCTACCCGAACCTAACTCCGCTCCAAGAAGGCGGGTTTAGATTCCAAGGTAAAAAAAGCTATGAATACACTTACGGAGGGAAACTTACCGAAAATATCATACAAGCACTTTCAAGGATCGTAATTACCGATGCCATGATCAGGATATCAAAGATTGAAGACCTTGACATTGTGCTAACAGTACATGACGAAATAATTTGCATAGGGCCAAAATCAGATGCAGATTCGAGATTTAGCGCTATAATAGATGCGATGTGCGTTCCCCCGGTGTGGGCTTCAAACCTACCCTTAGCAGCAGAAGGTGGTTACGATTTCTCGTATAGCAAATGACAAAATTAGTAATAACTAGAAAAGCAAACCAATCCATAAATCTGTACGACACAGACGGGGTTGAAGTAGCAGAAATAACAGTCCTCAAAATCGAGCGAAATCAGGTCCGTTTACTTTTCAACGCCCCGATTTCTACTAAAATCAATCGTGGAGAGAAAGATTCTGACAAAAAATCTGAATCTTTTGTTGATCTTTAGTATTAGCAAAGCTAATGTATGAGGACATGTAAGGAGGCAAGATGCAGATTACGTTTCTGGCAGCAGGAAACGGATTGCGTCTCAGTAAAACCTTCTCATCATCTGAAACAATTGCTTACCCTCTGGTAAAAGCCATGACAAGTTCTGACTATGATATGTCAGATCTAACGGAGCTTTACCCTCTAATAAAAGCAAAAGCAGCTGATGGCGAATGTTTACTGAAGGGCAATCTAAAACGTCCCATTATCGATGAAAGTAGAGCAGGTAAAACAGATCGAGCGAAATACAGTCAGTTCTTAATACTAGATGTAGATGGAATTAAATTACCGAGCTGGTTTTTTACTTCGCAGCTTACAAGCGCGGATGTTGAAAAAGCCGCAGCCCAAGTTGTTGCTCAACTACCGAGCTATTTACACAACGTCAGCTACATTGCTCACGCATCAAGTAGCTTTGGCGTTAAAACATCGTCCGTGTCTTTACACTTATTCTTCATGCTGTCGATACCAATGCCGCCAGCAACTATCAAGCTGTGGACAAAAGCTCTCAACTTTTCTAGTCCCGAGCTGACAGAAAATTTATCTCTGTCAGTCAATGGTCAGTCACTCAAGTACCCAATTGACCTTAGCGTTGCTGATAACTCACACACTTGTTTCATAGCACCCCCGGTATTTACCGATGTGCCAAACCCGTTTGAAGACAATGATCAACGCTTTGCATTGATCAACAAAAACTTAGCTACTTTTGATCTCGCAGCCAACATAGGAAACATCAATCCTCAGTTAGTGTTTGATCAAGAACAAGAAATAAAAAACACCTTGCGCGAACAGGCTGGCAACAATAAACGCCAAGCAAAAATCAAACAACTATCAATCAACAACCGCAATGAAGAAGTGTTGTTAAATCCAGACAGGATGCAGATCACCGTATCAGATGCCACCTCACTACCCTTCGTGCGCTGCAACATAAACGGTGGAGACTCCAATGCTTACTACTTTGATCTCAACGACCCGAGATGGATGTTTAACTTTAAAGGAGAACCTTTCTTCGAAATTGAAAAAGCAGATCCTGATTTCTTCGGATCGATCAGGGAACTATTTGCGAGCGAGTTGTCGGAAGGTAAAAAACCGAGTCGCCCAGTGGTATTCAGAGACTTTGATACCGACACCTTTTACTGCGGCATATTCGATCAAAACCAAAACCAATTTAATTCTGAGTATCCGCTTCGATCTATACAGAAGCAAAACATAGAAGATTTCTTGTTAAACCACGCGGCAGTAATGCCCGATATACTACCCGAGGGTAAACAACTATTTAACCCAACTGTTGATGCAAAACTTACTGATATCAGCGCTCGTCCATTATTTGTTAATACGTTTCGACAGTCGAGCCTGATGGCTAACACCCAAGAACTTGATGAACCCTATACCCTAGGCGATACACCCAAGATCCAAGCTGCTTGCCCTATGGTCCATACGCTTTTGTTACACATCCTTGGCGATGGGCATCAAGAGTTAGAACGCTTTATCAACTGGCTTGCTTTTATTTTCCAAACTCGCAACAAGTCTATGGCTGGATGGTGCCTTGGCGGTACACAAGGTACGGGTAAGCAAATCTTTTACACATTTGTATTAAAGCCGCTTTTTGGCGAACAGCATGTGCAGGTGCGAAAGCTACAAGACATCGAAGAAAACTTTAACGCTTACATGCGGGACGCTTTGTTCCTCATTGTTGATGAGTTTCATATGGCTTCATCAAATAGCAGCACGTTAAAGATGGCAGAAAAACTAAAGCATGAAATAACTGAACCAAACCTAACAATCCGAGCCATGCGTACAGATCAGATTTCACAGCCTTCTTATACTAACTTTTTGTTCCTCACGAACAGGCACGATGCAATCACTATGGAGCATGACGATAGACGGTACACCATAGCCCCTAGACAAGAGGAAAGTTTAGTTAGTAAATACCCTACTTTCCTCGACGACTTAGACAAGCTACAAAGCGAGCTACCGGCCTTTGCGAACATATTAAAAAACTGGAAGTTCAATCGCCGACTAGCTGAGTCTTCGATGAACAATGAAGCCAAAGGACTCATGCGTCAGAACTCAATGTCTGTCGTCGAAGAATTTATTACAGCGGTTAAGCAAGGCGACTTGTACTACTTCTTACCGATACTCGACATCGAAACTAACAACATTATGAACCCAAGCAGTATTAACGCTGCTAAAAAATACGTTAAGTCGTGGATTGCTGATAGCACAATACAGCCGACAACAGTTAACACAGCTACCTTAAATCTCATTTACTCAACGTTAACTGAAGAAAAAATCAGCATCGTTAAGTTCGGTAAAACTTTAAGCAAATTCGGATTACAGCAGAAACAAACAAAAATTAGTGGCGAGAATAGACGCGGCCATCAAGTGGAGTGGATGTTAAGCGACATTGATAGGCAGCAGCTTATTAACGATCACTTTAACGATTCCGAAAAAAACGCCTATGCTAATAACGTATAATTAGTTACACTAATGTTTTCAATCGATTAAATTATTATGCCTCTAACTCAAGACGAGCGCCCTGATATTGCCAAACTAGCTGTAAAACCCGACAAGCTAGGCGACGTTCCTACGTGGTCCTACTCAGCCTTAAAAGTATTCGAGGAGTGCCCATACCGCACTTACATCAGTAGAGTTAAAAAAGTCCGTGAGCCATCTGGTCCCGCTGCTGAACGTGGTACTGAAATCCACCAGCAAGCAGAGGACTTTGTAAACGGTAAACTCGGTGAACTTCCTGACACGCTCAAGAAATTCGAAGATGAGTTTCACGAACTTCGCACGTTATTCAACGATGCAAAAGTAGAGCTAGAAGGTGAGTGGGGATTTGATCTTGATTGGAATCCTGTAGGTTGGGTAGAGCGAGCAACTTGGGCACGTATCAAATTAGATGCTCTTGTACACGAAGATGAAACAAGCGCCAGAGTCATTGACTACAAGACTGGCAAGAAGTGGGGAAATGAAATCACCCACAGTCAGCAATGCTTACTCTATGCCATTGGAACTTTTTTTAGATACCCGCATTTGCAATTCGTTAAAACAGAACTGTGGTATCTCGACAAAAGCGAAACAACTATTAAAACATTTACCCGAGAACAGGCTATGAACTTTGCACCCGGCTTCTATAACAGGGCTATTGCAATGACTACCTGTACCGATTTTGCTCCAACCCCAAGTAAAAGCGCATGTAAATGGTGCTCGTTCCGTAAAGGTGACGCACCTGAATGCACTTGGGGAGTGGAGTAACACCATCTAACAGGCTAATCCTCCCCTTACATGCCTGCTTAGGACCGCCTTCCTACCTAGTCCCTCCAGTCTGGGTAGGAAGGTTTTTTTAACTTTAAAATAAGGAGAGCACGATGCTCGTTATCAAAAAAGATGTACCCATCCCGCCGCGAATCTATAACGCTAGATCTTCAAAATATGAAGCTCTAAAACATATGGATGTTATGGATTGTGTCTTTGCATCAAGCCAAAAAGACGCTAACAAAATCGGTTCAGCGATGAAAAAGTTTGGGTTTAAAGTGGCACAACGCAAAACCAAAGAAGACCAAGTTGGGGTCTGGCGTGTCGCGTGATTATGTACTACGAAAGAGACGGTACACTCATTGAGTATCGTCTCTTCACCAACCCACCAGAAGCTGCTTACTGGCAAACATACAAACTAAAAAAATCCGACATCAAACTTGTTAGTAAGTTTGATCGATCAACTGCGGCTGAAATCAAACAAGAAATCTTCGAGGATATATTAGCAAATGACATTAACACGACAGCACTTTCAACTCGTAGCCGACCTACTAAAAAACAACACTCGTCATCGAATGCGACACCCAGAATACGCGCTCATGTGCGAAGAAGTAGCCGATCAGCTTGAGCAGTTTAATGCAGCTTTTAATCGAAAAAGATTCATTAACGCTTGCCTGTAATTATTAGTGATGCTAATCTTATAAACCTTAAAAAAATCTGACTATGCTAAAACCATTTCAACACCAAACAACAACTACTGATTTCATACTTAACAACAAACACTGCCTTATCACTAGCGATCCCGGTACAGGTAAAACAAGAAGCGTTATTGATGCTTATGCTCAAAGACGCGCAGGACGAATGCTTGTCCTAGCCCCGCTTTCAATCCTTGAAGCCTCGTGGGGAGATGATCTCAGTAAGTTCCAATCGGACGTAAGCTACGTTGCAGCTTACGCAAAAAACCGTGCGGCTGCGTTTAATTCAGACGCTGCCATTGTGCTTACCAATCATGATGCAGTTAAGTGGATTGCTAAAAATCCACAAGTGCTGGAAGGGTTCGACACTCTCTGCATTGATGAATTTACCGCGTTCAAAAACAAAGATAGCCAGCGTAGTAAAGCCGCAGCCAAAATTGCAGAAAAGTTTGACTACCGCATAGCAATGTCAGGCACACCAAACTCAAACACAATCCTAGACATTTGGCATCCGACATTGCTCGTAGACGGCGGCGAGCGGTTAGGTAGACGCTTCTATGGATTCCGCAATGCAGTCTGCACAACACGATTCAATGGTTTTGCAAATGAATGGATCGATAAGCCAGATGCAGAACAAACCGTAGCTGCCGCATTGCACGATATCAACATCCGATACACCTTAGAAAACTGTATCGACATGCCCGAGCAAACCGTTTCAACAAGATACGTAACGCTCAGTCCAACCATCTACAAACAGTATTTGACCCTAGCCAATGAATCAGTGCTATCCACCAATAGCTCAGTGATCAGCGCGGTTCATGCAGGAGCTAAGATCAAAAAACTTCTTCAGTTATGCACTGGATGTGTCTATGACGGAGACGGAGTGCAAGTCGGTGTTCACGAGGAACGCTACCAACTTGTGCTCGACCTAATTAAAGAACGTTCGCAATCACTTGTTGCTTTCAATTGGCAGCACGAGCGTGACCACCTAACCGCCGAGTGTGCCAAGCAGAATATTAAATACGGAGTTATTGACGGCAGCACACCACCAGAAAAACGCAAAGATGTTGTAGATAGATTACAAGCCGGGCACTTACAGGTTGTGTTTGCTCACCCTCAGTCTGCGGGTCACGGCTTAACTATGACTAAAGCAACAACTGTTATCTGGTCATCTCCCAGTTACAACGCAGAGCATTACCAACAATTTAATCGACGTATCTACCGTGCTGGTCAAACCAAACGAACGGAAGTTATTCATATCGCAGCACGAGATACGTGGGAAGAAAACGTTTACGAAAAACTTCAATCAAAACTATCACGCATGGAAGACCTACTAACCATATTAAACACACTTCATCAACAACGGAAAACAGCATGAACTGGGAAGAAGAACATCAAAACCTTATGGCTATCAAACAAAAAATTTCAGACCTAAACGCCGACCTTAAAGAAAGCAAAGAAGCCCTCGAACATCAAGAGTACATCCTAATAAAAGCGATGGATGAAGTAGGTTTGACCAATATACGTACTGAGCATGGCAGCGTTTCTCGAAACACACGCACTGTTTATAACGTAACCGACTGGGACACATATATCGCGTACATGATCGCGGAAAATGATTTCTCCCTAGTCCAAAGAAGGCCCGGACAAAAATCTGTTGATGAACGCTTTAAAGAAGGCATAACAGTCCCCGGCGTCGAACCGTTCGAAATGGACGTACTCAACATAAGAAAAAACTAACCAACTAAAGGTAACTAAACTATGTCAAAACAAACTACAGCAGTCGCAGAACTTTCTACAACAGCCCATTTACCCGCTTATATGAACCAAGAAAGTTCACGCGGTAACGAAAATGTAGGAACGCAGGTTGCAATTCCACAAATTAAACAGCTGCAAAAAATGTCTCACGAGGTAGACAAATACAACCCGAAGTTTGTTGAGGGTGCCGAACCCGGTAACTTCTTCAACGTGCTTACCGGCCAGCTGTACACAAGCGACATTCATGTACTCAACCTCAACTTCTCACCCTACTTCCAAGTCAAAACCAAGTACGGCGTTAACCCTTCAAAGTACCTTGGTAAGTTCCGCAGCTTTGAGCAAGCAAATGCTTTACTCGAAGAGCAGGACGACGCAGACAAAGCGGACCTAGAAATTACGGATGGTCATACTCATCTGTTAGTGCTGCTTAACCCTGAGACTGGAGCAATTGAAGGAAACACCCCCGTCATATTTGACTTTGCTGGGTCTAAGTTACGTGTATCTACAAACTGGAATGCACAGATTGCCGCTAGTAGTGGCGACCGTTTCAGCAGCGTGTGGAAACTCGACTCTGTACAACAAGAAGGCAAGATGGGTACATTCCTCAATCTCAAGCTAACGAATGTCGGTTGGGCAAACGAGATTGCCTACCATTCTGCTGAGAAAATGTATGTTCAATATTCGAAATTCTAATATTGGAATGATGTGAACGAGCACAGCTTTATTAAGGCCGTGCATCGTTCACTGCCATCTGAAGTGTATCGCTGGAAGATCCACGATACTTATGCTGGTGGAGTGCCAGATGCTTTTTATGCTGGCCCCGCTGGTACGATCTTCATCGAGTATAAATACGTAAAAGAAGCACCAAAAAGAAAAACCACTAAAATAAAAAATACACTTTCAACCCTACAAAAATCGTGGCTAACGCAAATGGAGAGTTTTGGTCACGCAGTCGCAGCTGTTATAGGTGTTGGTAATAATGTTATAGTGCTAACAGAGAGTATCGTGTGGGAAAATGATATTCCACATGACTGGTACATAAACAACCTTGTCACACGAAATGATTTTGTTACGTGGCTATATAACATTGTCTATGAGGGCAAAAAACATGAGCGACCAAATCGTTCTTCAAAACCTAAAAAGGATATGGGAACAGAAAAAAAGAGAGCGCGGCATAACTCAGGTAACGGCAGCTAGAGATCTTGGCTGGACTCAAGGCGCTTTAAGTCAGTACCTAAACAACTTAACTGAGCTATCACCCGGCGCAATCATTAAAATGGCAAATTACTTAGAAGTAAGCGCTGCTGAGATTGATCCATCAATATACGAAGTTCTGCCGAAATTTGGAACAGTGCGTGTGCGACATAGAGACTTAGATGTTTCAACACTTAGAGACACAAAAAGGTGGTTTCACACGATAACTGCTGATCCAGATGTATTCGTAATAGACATAACTAAGGATGCCGAACTCATAGATAACTCACGGCTTCTCTTTGAAAACACTCAAATATTTTGTATCGACACAGCTAAAAAGCAGTCTCAAAAACAACCTGAAAAACCCGTTACCACCTATTCCGTTTTGTATCAAAAAAAGAAGTCTGAAAAAAAGCTCACGGTACAGCGCTTGCCTTACCAAGAATGGAAAGTTATTGATACATCTAACTTTATTAGACATTACACAATAATTTCACTGCACTTAGTATAGGAACTGTAAATTATAGTATGGAGAAAACTTGACTATGGCTATTAGTAGCACTAAAGTAATTCACAGTGATGGTTCAACAGCAGACTACTACTTGCTACCTACCGACGCTGAACAGCTTCAAGACCTAATTAGTTACAAAGATATGAACGCTCAAATAGGGGAAATCTTCAGAGCGTGTTATCGATACGGTGAGGTGCAGCATTCAAAAAAACTGCGAGATGCAAAAAAAATAAAATTCTACGCTGAAGCAGAAATAAAAAGGCTAGAAATCCAAGATGGTGAGGCCATGCAATGAAAGAAACACTCGTAGCTGCTTACGGTCAATTTATGACTGTTGCTGATTTAGCGGAAGTATTAAGTGTTAGCAACCAAACGCTTTACAACAAATCAAGTGCTGGACAGCTCGAAGTCCCCCATTACAAAATGGGGAAAAAGCTGCTCTTTCCCACTCCAGCAGTAGCTGACTACATAAAGCTAAAACTTACTGAGTAGGCTCTCTGGTTTGAGGTGTGTATAACGCTTCAGCGTGTCCCAGCTTTTGTGCCCGGAAACGACACAGACCTCTGGGATTGATAGACCACGCTCTATCAACCTGCTTATCGCCTCATGCCGCAAATCATGAAACGTAATATCAGGACACCCTGCCTTTTCTGCTTTCTTAGCAAACTTGTCAGAAACAGAGGATGTGAGAGCTGGATAAGGGAAAACTTTGTGGGTCTTAGCCCAGCGCTTTTCACGTAGGAGCACCTCTCTCATGGCTGGTAACAGCGGTATTTCTTCATCGTTACCGATCTTATTCTCTGGATCTTTACGGTCTCTAATCAACACAATTTCACGATTAAAATCTATGTCAGACCATTCCAACTTGTGAATTTCTTCCTGCCGCATTGCTGTTTCAAGCGCAATTCTAATAATCGAATTTAACCAATCACCCGTCGTAACTTCGTACAGCGCCAACTCCTCCTCTTCGGTTATCCGCCGCACTCGCCTCTTTGATTTACCTACCGTACCTTTAGCTTTCAGCAGCTTCTTCATTTCCCGAACAGTATTGCCCCTAAACCCTAGACCATAGAGAACGTTCGCTGTATCTATCGCTTGAGACAAGTAGCTCAAGTCATCGCCCAGTGTCTTTGGACCAACTTTCCTCCGTCGTTTTTTTGCATAGGCGTTTAGGATCTTGGGGCTAAGGTCTACAACGCTAACGCCAACAAAATGTGGTTCTTTTTGCATTCTCTTGATGCAACTTATTTTACTCTTACCAATGGTGTGCCCCGGTCGTGCATCTAAGAGTTCATCGAGGTAGATCTGGAGGACTTGAGGAACAGTAATAGTCTGATCGTAGCCATCAGGATCAGTCCACTCTCCTTCGTTCATTAGAGACTCGGTGCGATAGACCCAGTGCTTCGCTTGAGTTTTGGTGGGGAAAGTTTGACGAACTGGAGGAAAACCTGTCTTGCGGATCTCGACATGCCATTTGCCGTTTGGAAGCTCCCTCATGGTAGCCATTTGCGTAATTCCTGCGTAATTTACGTTATACTAACAGAAATTAGTGTTTTAAAACAGTAACTTAGTAAAAATGACGGAGCGCATCCCTCTCTCTCCGCCAGTTACTTACCGTTGTTTACTAATCAATGACTTACAAGTGCTTTTCAGCGGTTTTACGCACCTAAATACGCACTCATATTTACCGTTGTTTACCGTTGTTTACTTTTCAATTGCGTAATTTACGCACTTTTTACGCAGTCTTTTTGGGTAGACCTACAAGGTTGTTGATCCGTCTTTCCTCTACCGTAATGTCCTCTTCAGGATCATCATCATCGGGGTAAAAGTCTACAGCTATTTCTGTCAGCGAAACAGTTATCAGCTGGTTAGGTTCTAGGTCTGTAATAGTTATTTTTGCCATTTAGTAACACCACATCATCTTAGAGGTTGTTCGTATATCCACATGTATGAATGTCTTAGAAACCCCGACCCCCGAAAAACCAAGTTTCAAAGCATTTTCTACAATAATGATGCGCTGATTCCCGCCATTAACAGCGATGTCGCAAGCAATCCCCATAGCATGTTGGCCCGGCCTTTTCTTCTTGGCCTCGATGCTATGACTAGGAGACCTATAACCAGACGTAATCCGAAAAGGAAACCCACATTCATCACGTAACGCATCGAGCGCTGTAACAAATTCTTCTTTGATACCATGTTCACCAGTCTCTTGGCATTTAAACTCATCGAGAGTGAAGTATTTGAAGTTCATTTCTTCCTCATACTCATTATTTTGTCTGCGCCTTTAATACCAAAGCTCGCTGACACTGCTAAAAAAAGCATGTATTGATACCAATCAGGAAGAAGATTGAGAGCCTCAAAACCCTCTTTGACCCTAGCTACTATCGCGCTGTCAGCTACTACTACGCTGTAGGCAACAGACAGTAATGGCAATGAAAGTAAAATGGTGAACCATTCATCCTTCCACGAGTGAGCAGAAGCATCTGCCATCTTCGATTCCCAATCGGCTTCATTTTGAATAACCGAAAGGCGAGCCTCATGCTTCGCTTGTTTCTCTTCGGCTTTGTTTTTTAGCCAGCCGCCAGCAAGATTTGCTACGGGGCCAATCAACGATTGCCACATCTTTAGTAGCCTTTCTTCTTGGGCTTCTTAGCGCCGACTTTCTTTCCGGGGGGCGCATTGACGTAACATTTTTTACCTTTGTGCATGGTGTGCTCCTGTTTAGGGTTTAGTGGGCCAAACAACATCTTCCATCGATGTAACATTGGCGTTCGTAGAGGGAACATCCCTCAAGGCTGAACGATATGTAGCCCATTCAGCTTTTTCTGAGTCAGTCAAAGGACTGTCGTTAAATTGAGTCCAGTCGCACCATGCCAATGTTCTATCTCTAATGGCTCTTAATTCCTCCATAACAGCGGCGTTTTTTTCAGCATCTGAAGGCTCGCTTTTTGCTGTTACTTCTCCATTGACAATTAACTGAGTAGCGTCGTCAGCATTGCCTTCTATAACCGTTTCGTTCTCACCCGCCTGTAGAAAGAAGTCAGATTCAGTACAAGTGCCGGTTCGCAATATGGCGCCGCTGGTGTCGTACACAATAAAGTTTTTCACTTCTTGGTCTCCAGCGCGAACAACGACCTATTGCTCATCTTGTAAGAGCCGTCTGTATTTGTGCATACCAGCGTAACTGTCGCGGACCCCACTGATGGAGTGAAGGAAATGTTTACCGCCTGCTGCTGTTTTCGTGCGTTAGCTTGTTGGGTATAACTCTGCGTCCAAAGCACCGTAGACCCGTATTTAATTTGTACTGTTCCGCCATAGTTTCCAGTGTTACCTGAGCCGTCTTGAGTCCAAGATGCAGCAACGAATGTAGGCGCTCCGGTGCTTGTCCATGTAACCGTCTGAGCAGTGGTGTTGTTGACTTCCCCAGTGCTGTAAGCACTTGTCGGGATAGTTACCGCCTGACCCTTAATCTGAAGTGTGTCCACCCCAAGGTCTTTAATTTGAACTTGACCGCTAGCGTTAGCGGTTATGGTTGCTCCGTCCAAGTTTATGCGGCTGGTATTTAGAACCCCTGAAGTGAGGACATTGGCATTCAATTCGTTGACTTGAAGCGTTGGAACGCCGTTAACGACCACAGATGTAATTGAAGAGCCATCAATATTGAGCTTGCTAGCGTCAATTGCATTAGCTGTAATCAAATTGGCAACATCTAGTTCTCCTGTAGTAATTGTGTCGGCGTTTACGGAGCCTATTTGAGCAGCTGTAATTGTGGCGGCTTTTATAAACGCCGCATCCATATAAACACCGGCTGGAACCGCAATGCCATTAATAGTCGTAGCGGTAGCTTGAACAGTAAAGGGCGTTACAGCAGCAGATGTATCATTACCACCGCGCATAATGGCAAAGCGATCAGCGTTTACGTAGAACTCACTAGTGTTGTTGCCAGAGCTTGTGGTCGTGTTTGCCAAGCCAAAACCTGCAACCGCCCCGTTAGCATCAACCTTAACGGTGTATTGTCCTTCAAGAGTGCCTAGCGAAGAGGCGTTTGCAGTGAACTGCTGTTCAACGGTCACGCCGGTGCCGCCTGCATTGTCTAATCTGGCTGTCAGCCCGTTTACTGTGCTCGCTGCCGCTGTAGCAGAACCATCTGCTGCTGAAGCGGAATTAGCAGAATTAGCAGCAAATGTAGACGCCTCGCCTGCCTTAGTGGTTGCAATACCCGCCTGTGCTGACGCGGTACTAGCAGACTGCCCAGCAGCCCCTGAGCTTGCGGACGCCGCGTTTGCGCTAACCAGAGCAGCCGCTGCTGAGTTCACAGCCCCTGCTTGACCCGCTACGGCGGCGAGCCGCGAGACTTCAGAAGCGTCAGCGCTTGACGACGCCTCATCAGCTTTTGTTGAGGCTGTGCCTGCTGAATCAGAAGCGGCGGTAGCGGAGTTGCCAGCAGCTGTTGCGGAACCGGACGCCAATCCAGCTTGCTGCGAGGCTGTACTTGCGGAGCCAGCCGCGGTGCTTGCAGAATTCACAGCTTGGTTTTTATAGGTCAATGCATCTGCTTCAGCCGTCTCAGCTGCCAGTTTTGCTGTATTTGCTGCAGAAGCACTTTGTCCAGCTGCCGACTCTGAAGCAGATGCTGTTGCTGCGCTAGCCGCTGAAGCAGCCGCTGAAGCGTCAGACCCCGTTCTAGCGGCTTCTGCCGCTACCTTTGCAGCGGTGCTGGCTGTAGAAGCAGCCTCTGCGTCTGTGACATAACCACTAGCATTTGCCTCGCTGGTTGCCGCTGCGCCAGCTGATGCTCCAGCCGCGCTAGCTGCATTAGCTGCTGTAGTAGCAGAAGAAGAGGCGTTTGATGCCGATCCAGCAGCGCTATTAGCACTGCTTACCGAGTTGGTCTCCGCAGTTTCTGCGCCTGACTGTGCCGTTTCTGCTGCAAGTTTTGCCGTGTTAGCCGCCGACGCTCCTGTCCCAGCATTTGTGGCGTAAGTATTAGCATTGCTTTCGGATGTTGCTGCTGCTGTAGCGCTGTTGCCAGAGGCAGTTGCAGAATTAGCTGCCGCTGTAGCTGAGGTGCCAGCCGATGATGCAGACCCTGCAGCACCGGTAGCAGAATTTGACGAGGCTGTTTCGGAAGTTTGTGCGCCTGACCTAGCCGTTTCGGCAGACGTCTTCGCAATTACGGCATCATCTTCTGCCGTTTCAGCATTACTTTGAGCTAACAAAGCTGCAGTTTTAGCTGCGACAGCTGCTGTTTCTGCCCCTAACGCAGCTGTTTTAGCCGCAATAGCTGCGCTTTCACTGGCTGCTGCCGCAGCCGCACTCGTTGCCGCAGCGGCGGTAGAACCGAAGGTTGTCTCAAGGTCAGCAATGTCTTCTTCGAAGCCGTCTAGCTTAGAAGTAAGAGCTTGGGCTAACGCGGACTCGGTAATAGCCCCATTAAGCACATCTAATAATAGGACTACATCAACCGCTGTTGCTCCCAGAGTACCGCTTGTAGAGTTAAAAAACCCGAATACTCCATCTTGGCTAACATGCCTAATCCAGTAGTAGTTACTCTGCCCTGACCCAACAGCGTCTACAAACGAACGCCCTAACTCAATACCCAATAACTGAGCATCACCAATTATGTCTGTCGATCCCCGCCACAATTCAGTGTGTGCGTGGTTTTGATAAAGGGGAAAGTCCCAAAACAAGTTAACTTGAGAGTAGGCACCGTTGGCAGTAAATCCTGTAGGCGTAGGGGGCTTATCAAGATTAGGGACTTGCGGGTTACCAAAGCCAATGTTTACCCCGCCAATTGCATTTGGGTTAAACGGTGATGCTTTTAAATCTATAGCTAACCCTGATGATATAAGCTCTCGTAAGGTAATAGCTCGGTCTCTAGGATCGCCCCTAAGCCCTAGCCGTATTTCCATAATCTGAGCTATGGTGTCATACCACCGTTTTTCCTCAGCAGTAGCACCGGCAGGAGCTTTAGGTATACCCGGTAGCTTTGTAGGATCGTTTGTCCTTACATTAGAGGTCATGCGCTTTGGATCTCATCCATAGACTGAGCAATACACACTTCGTTAATCGTCCCTGCCCCGCTCACCTGTACTTCCCACTCCTTACCTATCGCTGCTGGTAGTCGCATGACAGGTTCTCTTAAAGTGCCGTTGCTGATACCTGAAGGTGTAGCGGTAACTTGCGTATATACGTTACTGCTGTAACTGATTGTGTAGTCTGAGATCAACGTACCATCTGCCCAAACCTTTACTGTTACAGGGTAAGCTTCAGCTTTCACGGACACCCAGCCCATGCTGAGAGGTTTAGGGGCTAGGAACTTTTTACTCTTCCAAGTTGCGGCACTATTTGTGGTGCCGCCTCTATATTTCCTAACGGTGCCACCAATAATAAAATATAGCTCGCCATCATCGGGGTTCATGTATCCACCACGTATAGGTGAACTTCGGCTTAAGGTTGATATAGCCGCTTCGCTTGCTCTAGGGTCAAACACCCAGCCGCCGTAATTAGAGCCATCTGTGTAAAAAGCAACGTAGGTGTTTTCGTGTTTAAAGGCTTTAATCGTGGTTGGGTAGAAGTCATCATTCCATTGTTTAACGGATATTAGACCTTGAGTCACAACCTGATTATCTGAACCAGCGGCGGCTACAAGCCCGTCCGGGGATGCGTATAGAACATAGTCACCCATATCGACAACTGAGTGTTTATTTACACAAGCCTGAGCTATGTCTAATTGAACCGCACTCATAGCACTGGCGTCTGTACCTGTTACCAGATAGGGGCGGCCATTTGTCAAACAAATGATGCCATTTGATACACTTGCGATTGCTACGATTTCATCAGCTAGTGTTATACGGTATTGAATCGGCCAAGCGTGCGGAAGGTATGGTTCACTAAGACACAACCGGTTCCCTGTAAACCCTGCGAAGATCCCGTTGGCTAGGCTCGTTAGCCCTTGCAACGGGCCATTGGGGTATAGGCTGGTGTTATCGTCGGGAGGACCAATCCAGTAGGTGCTTGGAAGGATCTCGCCAAGTTCATCACCGTCTTTGTCGTCAAGTATAGTGGTTTCTGTAAAATCCGCTTCGGCTACAAACTGGAACTGGGTGCTGGTGCTACCAGTATTACTTCGGTATAACCGTTTTAGTGCTCCAGTACCGAAGTTATAGTTGCCTGAAGCATTTGCTGGCGTCGGGGTATCTACGGTTACAGTTTCAGTATCAGTAAGCTCAATCGGTGCAGAAGCTAGGCTAGGTGGCCCTTCCTCACCGTTTGCTGTAACCAAAGTATAGACATACGATACATCGTAAGGAGCTTGAGTCGAATCCGCCGAACCATTTTTTGTAGTCGTCGGGGTGCCTGAAGGGGCAGGAACGCCGAGTCGAAAAGAGTTTTCAGGGTATCCATTTACTCCAGAAACTATATTATCCGCCGTACCCATTCTAGGGTAAGCGCCTGCTCCAGTACCCTCTCCAGTCCAGTAAAGCCGGTCTAAACTATCGCCGGGAACCGGGCTTTTTTGAGCATGTACATAATCTTGGGCAAACTCAAGCCAACTAGCTTCTCGATAGTAATAAATAGATTGCTTCGAACCATCTTGCAAAGTATGAACTGAAGCGCTGTCAGTTGTTATGGGCTTAATTGCCCCGGACTCAAAGTCAATGTTTTCTGATATTTGCCCGAACTGTTCTGCTAACAAGCGGGGAGAAACCCCCGGAGCAATACCTGAAAACCTCTCTAGTTTGAAATAGGTCATGAGCCACCGTTAATTTAATAACAAAGTTATAATCACCCCCGCCATACCAGACATCAGGGCAAACGAAGCAATAAAAACATTCCGACTCAGCGTTTGAAGATGGTCTTCAATCGCTTCTAACCTATGGAATATTGTTTTGGACCGCTCTTCGCACATAGCCTCGTGTACCGACAACCGGCTAATAGCGGTCCAAACTCTATCCTCTAAGTCAGGAGACAAGCTCTCCCTCTCCAACATCGCTTTCTTCCTCTAAGGCTTTTAAACGAGCAGAAATCGAACTGGCTATGTTATTAACAGCAATCTCTTGTATTAGAGACTCCCGCCTAGCGTTAAGCATCGCGCCTTGAGCTTGTTGATGAAGCATTAACAGCTCTTTTACTTCGTCAGGCAAGGACGCTAGGTCATATTCCAGATCGTCTACGGTTATAGTCGGGTTTCCTTCTTGGGTCATTTCATACCTCGTTGTGATTGAAGATCAGGTTAATTATATTAGCATTACTAATTACAATAAACCTTAAAAAGTTACCAAGGTACGCCATCAGCCGTAGTCGGAGTGATCTGACCGTCAATATTGGCTTGCAAAGATGCTTCAGCTGCATCCTTATCAACCCCGTTGTCCCAGCACCAGCCTAAAGCCATGTCTTCTGTGATGCTGTCGTAAGCAACAAATGAAGGGTCTGAAGGGTCTGGGGTAAACCCACAAGTGCCGTAGGATGAAGCTGAGTAAGTTACAGCGTCATCGCCAGTGCCTACGGTTTCTGATGCAGTAGCTCGCCAGTGGGCTACGATAACGCCACCCGCTAAATCGCCCTGTAACTCACGTTCTAAAGTTGAGATTGTCCAAGTTGTCATGTTTGTCTCCTGTTAAGATTCTAGTTGTGCCACTCTGGCGCGTAGGCTTTGTATTTCTTTGATAAGCATTGGGACTAACTTTGAGTAGTCAACGCCCATCATTTCTTCAGGGTCTTCTGGTGCTGCCACAGCTTCTGGTGCAACGACCTGTAGTTCCTGTGCAACCATGCCGTACTTCTGGTGTGAACCGTCAGCTTTCCAATCAAACGAACGTACCTGAATAGCGTCAATGTCATCAGAAGCAGAAGGCGCGTCTGCAATGTTTTCCTTGAGGCGTTGGTCTGAGGAAGTGTTGTAGGTGGTTGTTGTAGATGTAGTAACAATCGTTCCAACTACGTTAGTGGCGTTTCTAAACTGTGCATTAGTATGTGTACCGCTTCCCCAACTTTTCCAGTTTGGGTTAGCGCTAGTACCTGAAAAAGCGTTGCCGTATGTTCTGCTAGTAGCATCAGAAATGCTTGTAACGCCAACCAACAAATTGCCGCTTGTATCTAGGCGCATGGATTCTGAAGTCACGTTCTTGAAGATCATATTGGCAGACGCGAACCCTGTATTCAGTACGAAATCGTCACCGACTACACTGATTGCTCCAGCGCCGTTGCCATCTGAACTTCTGTTGAATACGACGGTGCCTGCTGTACCTGTTGCACCTACGTTCAAGAAGCCGCTTGCATCCAGCGTCATGGCTGTGTTTATCGTCGCATCGTTACCTGCCGTACCCGCTGCGGAATTATGCCAAGAGTGAACACCGTTAGTGATGCTGTAATAACCAACTGGCACTGAACTAACTGCATATTTTATGGTGCTATTAGAACTCCAATACAGCCCACTCATAAAGTATGTGTCTGCCGGAGTTCTACCAGTAATTTGCGAGCCAGCGTTTCCGATTTCCAATGATTTGTAATGATGAGCTAGTGGAACCACACCAATCCCGACGGATCCGTTTGCATCGATGCGCATGGCTTCTGTAACCGCTGATCCTGAATCAGTCCAGAAGCTCATGTCAGCAGTAGCAGTGCCTGCACCTATTACCGCAATAGAACCATGTCTTCCATAAGGATTTGTATCGTTGTAGTAATCAAAAACAAAACCATCACCATTAGTACCACTGAAACTTGGCGCAGATGCAGTGCCTCTAAAGTTACCAAGATTCAGCCCGCCGTTCATTGTGGTTGTACCAATCCCGACGGATCCGCTTGCATCAATGCGCATGCGTTCTGTGTATACTTCAGAACCTAAAGCACCTGAGTTTGTATAAACAATTAAATTTTCACCTGACGTTCCAATGGTGCTTCCAGTATTTGTTGATGTATTTTGAAACTCAAGATAACTAGAACCACCTCTGACAAGAGTTTGTTTAACTTCTCCAGAAGCTGGGCTTGTGCTACTGCCAACAAGTACTTGACCAGTGTTGGCGATGCGCATGGCTTCTGTTGATCCATATTTAAATATTAGCGGGACACCTTCAGATACCAAAATAGCTTGATTGCTATCGCCATACATCCTCATTCGCAACGCATTGTCGGACTTTATATCTATGTAAGACGCCGTTGCTTGGTTGACTTGAAGCGTAGCTCCACCTGATGCTCCATTAATACCGACGTTGCCGCTTGCATCAATGCGCATGGCTTCTGTTAATGTTGCAGTCGCCCCCGCCGAACCACTAGGTGCTGTATAAAAACGATGGTTTCCGTCTGATACAGCTTGCAAATAAGCAGAACCTGCGCCGTCAGCTAAGTACTTTGTTGCCCATCCGCTAGATGTGGCGACAATGTTTGTTGACATACCAGTAAAAGCCGAACTATTAGCAAAAGATCCTTTGGTTCCTATTTGTAATACAAAATTATTTGCCCAATTGCTGCTTGGCGTTGTCCCGATTCCAACGCGACCGCTTGCATCAATGCGCATGCGTTCTGTTGCCGTAGAAGCTCCTGTGCGGAAAGCAAGAGCAACCCCCGTGTTTCCTATGATGCCTACTTCATTGCTTAGACCCATCCAGACATTGGAGTCTGTTTCATCTTCTTCAGTTAGATAAACAACAGGCTTATCTCCTGATAAGTTAAGTACACCATCCGGTGTGCTTGAAAACTTCGCAGCAGCAGGGTTGTCTGTACCGATACCAACCCGTCTGTTTGCATCAATGCGCATGGCTTCTGAGCCGCCAGCCGCAAACGAAAGCCCTCTTGAGGCATTATTGGTTCCAATAGACATCGTACTAGCATCAAAACCAATATACCCAGAATAGGTACTGACACCCCCTTGAAGTCTAAAAACACCAGTACCGCTAGCTGCATTTGTATCTATATCTATGGCGTTTTTTGCATGTAAAGCAGCAGTAGGCGAATCTGTACCAATCCCGACCTTGCCGCTTGCATCAATGCGCATGGCTTCTGCGGCGGCTGTTGTAAACGACATAAAGTCAGACGCATGGTTGTACTTTAAGATACCACGCCCTGATGCGCCTTCATCAGAAAATAAAATGTTTCCTGCATTTGATGAGTTGCTAATAATTTGAAAGTTACAGTTTTGGTTGTTTTCTAGAACAAGAAAATCTCTTGAGCCATAACCAGAAAATGTAGTAACTCCGTCAGAGCCGACAACATGTAAAGTTTTGTCTGGACTGTCAGTCCCAATCCCGACGTTGCCTGCGCTTGTGACCCTGAGCCTCTCATTGTTGCCGTTAGTGTAGATGCGGAAACCGTTGCCCGCTGTTGAGTACGCTGTTAAATCTTGGTCAGTGTTCCCAAGTAAACTTCCTATAGACCCAAAATAACCAGCCGCAGTTCCGCCTGTTTGAAAAGCAATGTTGCTTCCCCATCCATTTGCATGAGTATTATTTAGGTCTAAATGTGTCGTTGTGCTGCCTGAAGTTAAAGACGCAACAGTCCCAGCAGTAGCATCAACAGTCAAACCATCAGCAGTCACAGTACCCGTTACGTCTACGTTGCCTACCAGCTTTCCGGTTGTACCGTCGCTGTATATTTGTAAATCAGAACCAGCACCGAAGATGGCTTTCTTTCCATCAGCCAGAAGAATGTCATCCGCAAAGGTGACTTCTTCATTGCTGTTAATGGTAATCGCTACCGCGTCTGCACTATCGGCAACTGTACGGCTTAATTCAGCTAGTTCGCGAGCCTTACTCATTCAATTACTCCTAAGGTGCAGTAGATGCTATGTGTACAGCGTATGCGTCTTTACATGCTTGGGTGAAAACAACGCTACAGATTACCGATACGTCATTGTCTTCTGGCGTTAGGTCAGCATCAGGCATGACTACATGACGACGGAATGATCGTGAGATTTCTTCACCGTCTCGCTTGATAACTGTTGCTGTTCGTACCTGAACGCATGACCAGTCGCCGCTGCTGACTACCTCAATTTTGTCGTTCAATGTTTCTTCTGTTAGTGCCATTTTTATCTCCTTTGGCTGGACTGTCTGTGCCTACCGTCCGATAGGCGTATGGTTGTTATGCTGTTTTATAAGTTATAGTTATTCGTAAGTACGTAAAGTTTTGCATTTGCACGTAGTACGGACCCACTGTGGAATCGTTGTAAGTTCCTCTCATGTGAATAAATGCGTTTGACTGGATAATCGAGCTAACATTACAAAGTCCTCCGCCACTACTTGGAAACGATGAGCTGTGGCGGTTCATTTGTGCTTCACCAACGGACTCATTGTTTGCAGTAAAAGGAAGTCCGTGAATTTCTGCTAATCCAGTACCTGTAAAGCC
>Ga0255755_1000968_pt1 | contig 27428 bp, 21 predicted proteins | sample 011ome_18_FD_179955 | JGI IMG/M metagenome (GOLD analysis project Ga0255755, IMG submission 179955) | Coastal salt marsh microbial communities from the Groves Creek Marsh, Skidaway Island, Georgia - 011501BT metaG (version 2) | ecosystem: Environmental > Aquatic > Marine > Intertidal zone > Salt... | reverse complement strand
GAATTGAAAGATATCTCATATTCATTAGGGATAGTTTTTGGAGAAAATTCTAATTCTGAAATGCATCAAGATACATTTTCAAGTATTGCTAAAGGCTTTATATATCTTCAAGACATGGACGATAAGAGCTCTCCTTTTCAATACCTAGAAGGTTCTTACCAAGACGCACCTTTTAGATCAATGCAAACCAATCAAGCTGTTTTAAATGATGACCTCTATAGCTCTGGGTCAACACGAATAAGAGGCAAGGTGCTTGAACATGCAATTGAAAAGTATAACCTTCAAACATTTGTTGGTTCTAGGGGGCTTTTTGTTATTGCAAATACAGCCGGATATCACAGGAAAGGTGAGCATAATTCTATGACACCAAGAATCACTCTTAACTTTGAAATTCAAAGAAAAGGTATTGTGTCAAAATTTATCAGGAACCTTTCTTCAGTCATAAAGTTTCATGCAAAAAAGATTTTTAATTTAAGCGGGTAAATTTTTTTGAATCCGTAATTAAGACACTTTTTAAAAATAAATTTTCTTCACAGATTAAAACCATTGCATAATAAACATATATATAGATCTTATTAATCTAAGAGCATCAAAATGATTAAAAAATTATTGGGAATTATTTTTTTTCTGCAAAGATTTACAAATAGACACAGCCTTCCTCTCAAAGGAATAAAATCTTTAGGTATCTCAAGGCCAATTTGTTTACTTGATGTTGGCTCTTCAAAAGGCATGATGAGTCGTTGGAAAGCTATAAAAGATGCAGTTTATGTTTATGGTTTTGAGCCAGATAGTGGCGCCCGAAAGAAATTACAACAAAATACTCACTTTAGTGGCGGTGGTAACGTTGATTCCCCCTATGCTCTCTCGAATAAAAAAGAGGAATTAGAGATCAATATTTTAAAGAAGCCATCGCATTCATCTGTTTTAGAGCCGAATTATGAGATCCTTAAACGTTACCCAATGAAACATTTAGAGCATTATGATTTAGATTTTAAAGCAGTAGTTGATGCTTCAGATTTAGATTCTTTAGATTTTCTTGCGAAAGATTTTATTAAAATAGATGTTCAGGGATATGAGTTAAAAGTTCTTCAAGGCGCAAAATCCTCCTTAATGGATATCTTGGGTTTGGAGGTTGAAATTGAGTTTTTTGAACTCTACAAAAATCAATGTAGCTTTGGAGAAATTAAAGATTATCTATATCAGCATGGTTTTGAGTTTGTAGATTTTACATCTCTAACAAGATGGGAGAGGGATACTGATAAGGGTAGTTTAGGTACTTGTATGGGTGCTGACGCATTGTTCTTAAGAACTCCTGAGTATATTTTTTCTAATTATTTTGAAGATATGGATAAATTAAAAGCATACTTATCAATATGCCTAATTTATAAAAGGTATGACTTAATAGCCCTTACCTTAAAGATATTTGATATTGAAAAAAATCACGATTTTATTCAATTCTCTCAAATAAGTTCTATTCTTAGGAGGCGACTTAATATTTCTGACCGAATATCTAAAATTTCAAATCACATAATTGGTTTTTTTGTTACAGAGTCTGATAATACAAAAATGTTCTATTGAATTTTGTAGTTCATTAAAAAAAATTAGAAAGAAATATGCCAAAAATTGTTAATATAGTTGTTACAGATCTTCGTGTTCCTACATCCGATACGTTGTTAGGGTCTGATCCATTCCATAAAAAGCCAAACTACTCTTGTGTATATACAACGATTAATTTAAGTAATGGTATTCAGGGCCATTCTATTTGCTTTACATCTGGAGCTGGCAATGACTGGATAGCCTATGGCGTTAAAGATATTGCTAAGCTATTAGAGGACTATGATTTTATTCAGTTTATGAATAATCCAGGTCTTGTCTATAAATTTATAAATGATCATCATCAACTTAGGTGGTTAGCTGATGGAGTTAATAGGATGGCTCTTGGGTCAATTATTAATGCCTTATGGGATGCATGGGCTAAGTTTGAGAAAAAACCTATGTGGAAGCTATTGGTTGATTTACCACCACAAATAATTATAGATGCTATTGATTGGCGATATTTGGAAGATGCATTAACAAAAGAAGAGGCATTAGCAATTTTAAATGAAAAAATTGAGCTACACCTAGATATTGAGCAAGCAATGCTAAAAAGGGGTCCCAAGGCATACTCAACGGCAGGATGGTTAGGTTTAACGGATAAAGAGATATCTAACACTATCAGTGAAATGCAGAGCCAAGGATTTGACTGTTTTAAGATGAAAGTTGGTCAAAATCTTGATCATGACAAAGATAGACTTGCCTTTATTAGAAGTATTATTGGCGATGAAGGAAAGTTAATGGTGGATTGCAATCAACTTTGGGGAGTGAATGAGGCTATTGAATATATGAATCAACTTAGCGAATTTAACCCTATTTGGATTGAAGAACCAACTGCAAGAGATGATGTTCGAGGCCATGTTAAAATCACACAAGCATTGGAAGAATTAAATATCAAAGTTGCTAGCGGGGAACAAGTGCCATCCCCAGTCATTTTTAAGCAATTACTTCAATCTGGAGGTATAGGGTTTTGTCAAATTGATGCAAGTCGACTTGGAGGAGTAAATGATGTTTTAGCTGTAATATTAATGGCCAAAAAATTTGCAGTCCCTATCTGTCCTCATGGCGGTGGTATTGGGTTATGCAATATGATTGTTCATTATGCTATTTGGGATCAGGTAAAAGTAGCAAGTCACTCCGAAAATCAGATTGTAGAGTATATCGATTTTCTGCAGGATGACGTTTTTTTAAATCCCATACAAGTAAAGGATGGTCATTATGTCTCTCCTAGTGCATTTGGGTGGGGTTTAGAAATGCAAGAGGAATTTTTCAATGATCACATATACCCAACAGGCAGTATTTGGAAGAATAGAGTGGTGTCTGGAAGCATAACTTTCTTACCTTAAGCGACTTTATTTAAATGGTGAGACTAAAATCAAATTTACTTGATTGGAATTAGAAATATGAAATATGACGTTGTGATTCGATGTAAGAATGAAATGGATTGGCTTCCAAGAGTCATTGAATCCATAAAAAATCAAAGTATAAAGCCATCTAAGATTATTTTAGTTGATAACTCGAGTAATGATGGGTCCCAAGATTTTGCGTTAGAGCAAAATTGTAAAGTTATTAATTATGATAAATCTGAATTCAATTATAGTCATGCTCTTAATTTAGGCATAAAAGAGACTTCTGAAAATGAGGTTTTAATTCTTTCAGCTCATTGTGAGCTTGTAACGCCTGGTTCAGTAGAAAATCTTATTGAAGTGCGTCATGCATACAAAGCAGCTGGTGTTTTTGGCCGACAAATACCAACTGTGAATAGTAATCCAGTAGATACCAGAGATCTTGTAACTGTTTTTGGGAGGGAGCGAATAGTCTATGAAAACCATCCTTTTTTTCACAATGCATTCTCTTTAATAGATCGTTTGGCATGGGAGGAATGTAGATTTGATGAGACTTTAAATGGCATCGAAGATAGGTTTTGGGCTCGAGAGCAAGTAGCAAAAGGCAAAAAAATAGTGTATGAGCCAGAATCTGTTGTTTTTCATGAGCATGGGCTTAATCAGGGCGTTTCAATGAATAGAGCGCTTCGGGTATGTAAGTATTTAAAAGATCTTCATAAGGATGACATTTTTGAATGGCCAAACTTTGATTTGCCCGACTAGACAGAAAATATTATTTGTAGCTTTGAATTTACAAGAAATATTACCATTATTTAATAAATACATAGTAACTTGAAACATAGACCTGAGATTGATGGATTAAGGGCTATTGCAGTGATCCCTGTTATTTTATTTCACGCAAATATAGATATATTTCAGGGCGGATTTGTTGGAGTAGATATATTTTTTGTGATAAGTGGATTTTTGATCACTAGGATAATACTTTCTGAAATTTATCAATCATCGTTTAGCATCATTCACTTTTATGAAAGAAGAGCCAGACGAATTCTGCCAGCTTTTTTTGCCGTTCTTATATTTTCTACTTTTTTTGCTTGGTTTTTACTTCCCCCTATTGAATTTAAGGATTTTGGTCAAAGTTTATTTTTTGCTTCTTTTTTTAGTTCTAATATTTTTTTCTGGATTGAGAGCGGATATTTTGGTCTTGGAACTGATCTTAAGCCCCTCATTCATACATGGAGTCTAGGGGTCGAGGAGCAATTCTATATTTTCTTTCCATTGCTTGCCATTTTAATTTGCACAATACATAAGAAACTTATTTTTCCAGTAATTTTTTTGCTTTTTTTTATAAGCTTATATTTGTCACATATTTATTCTGCTCCTGCAAGTGACATCTCTAGTAAAGAAGGCGCATTCTTTTTGCTGCCAACTAGGGCTTGGGAGCTTTTATTAGGGAGCATTTTATTTTTAACATATAACAATGCTTTTTTAGTATCCAATAATAGAGTAAACAATACTTTAAGCTTTCTTGGCCTTGTTTTAATTTGCTACTCAATTTTTTTCTTTAGCAAGCAGACACCCTCGCCAGGCTTAATGTCTTTGATCCCAACAGTTGGCGCAGCTCTGGTAATAATTTTTTCTTTAAATGGAACCATTTCTCATTTTTTTCTAACGCAAAAACCAATCATCATAACTGGACTTATTTCTTATAGTGCATATTTATGGCACCAGCCGCTTATGGCTTTTTCAAGATATTATTTTATTTCAGACCTAGATTCCCTCAAAATAGCACTAATAGTCTTGATTACTTTTCTTCTAGCATATTTAAGCTGGCGTTTTATTGAACAACCATTTAGAGATAGGAAAAGATTTTCTAGGAAGGTTGTTTTAATTTTCTCTGTTTTAGGATGTCTTATTTTTGGAGGAGCCGGCGCTTCAATACATTTCAGCGATGGATTTCATACAAGGTATAACAGCGATCAATTAAAACTATTGAGTTTTCATAAGTATGATCAAAGAGATGAGCTGTATAGAAATAGAGTCTGCTTTTTAAGAGGCGATCAAGACGAAGGCTCATTCGAGGATATATGTGAGACAGGTCCTATTTTAATTTGGGGCGATTCACATGCTGCATCTTTAAGTTATGGCATGAGTTCACTTAAGAAAATAACTCAATTTACTTCCTCTGGATGCCCCCCAATACTTAATGCAGAAATTCTCTCAAGACCTTACTGTCCGAGTATTAATCAGCACGTTTTTGAATATATCAATGAATACAAACCTAAAGCGGTATTTCTAAATGCCAATTGGTTGCAATATAAATCAATCGATCCTTTAGCTCAAACATTGGAAGCACTTTCAAAGCATAATCCAACAGTAGAGTTTTTTATCCTTGGAGGTTTACCGCAATGGCTTCCTTCATTACCAAGTACGATGATGAGAGCAAATGTGTTGCTTGATGGGCAAGAAATGTATATCGAGAATAAACTATTCAATAAGGTAAAAATGAAAGATGAATCTATCAGTAAGATAGTCCAACAATTAAATAAAAAAAATGTTCGGTTTATTTCATTGCTTCATTTACTATGTCAATCAAATTCATGTCTCACTCAAACAAAGTACCCACAAATAGAGCCTATTGCTTTTGATTATGGTCATCTTACAGGATCTGGATCTGTCAAAGCTTCCTCATTAATTTTTAATAATGTTAATCTTTAGCATTGTGATGTTTAACGGCTGTATAATAGACTTTAATTTTTATTTATCTATCAGAGTATCAATTGCTAAACAGATAGCAGCATCATGATTTATTACGGAAAGCAAAATATTAATCAAGACGATATAGATTCTGTAATAGAAGTCTTGAAATCAAATTTTTTAACTCAGGGGCCCAAAGTACCAGAGTTTGAAGAAGATTTAAAAAAGTACTGTCAAGTTAAATATTCCAAAGTTGTAAGTAACGCTACTGCAGCGCTTCATTTGGCATATTTAGCTGTTGGTTTGCAAAAGGGCGATATTGTCTGGACATCCCCTAATACATTCGTTTCGACAGCAAATGCTGCTTTATATTGCGGTGCATCGGTAGACTTTGTTGATATAGACCCTGATACATATAACATTTCAATTGATTGCTTGAAGGAAAAACTTGTGCAGGCTAAAAAAGATAACAAACTTCCGAAACTCATTGTACCTGTTCATTTTGCAGGTCAAAGTTGCAATATGGAAGCAATATGGGAATTATCGAAAGAATATAAATTTAAAGTCGTTGAAGATGCCAGTCACGCACTTGGAGGTGAATATAAAGGTAAGAAAATTGGCAATTGTAAATATAGCGATATGGCCGTTTTTAGCTTCCATCCAGTCAAGATGATTACTACTGGAGAAGGGGGTGCCGTTACAACGAATTCAAAATCTTTGGATGAAAAAGTATCTTTATTGAGAACTCATGGAATAACAAAGGACCCTTCTCAGTTTGTTTTCAAGCCCCATGGAGACTGGTATTATGAGCAGCAGTGTTTAGGTTACAATTACCGATTAACAGAAATTCAAGCAGCATTAGGCATTAGTCAGCTGAAGAGATTAGATAGTTTTGTATTCAAGCGAAAAGAGATTGCAGAATTCTATCTTGAAAATTTAGATCCAAAAATCACACCTATTCAACTCTCAGATACGAATTCATCCTGGCACTTATTTGTGGTTCAGGTAAGTAATAGACAAAAGATTTTTCAACAACTTAAGGATAGTGGCATCCAATCTCAGGTACATTATATACCTGTTAATTCACAACCATTTTATAACCATAAAACTCTTCCTAACTGTTCAACTTTTTACGAGCGCTGTCTTAGTCTTCCAATTTACTTTGATTTAACCAAGGAGCAGTGCAAGCAGGTAGTAAGGTGTATAAATCATGATTGAAGATCTTAAATATATGCTTTTAAGACACTTTGACAATCTTAGCTTTGATTTATCTGTTTGGAATACTGTCTTAAGCGCATCTTCGTATGCTTCTGTTTACCATCAAGTCAGTAATGTCGATTATTACTCAGCGTATTTTCAAGGCGAAAATATATCTTTTGTATTAATTGAAGATCATAAACCTATAGCTATTTTCCCAATATTTGCCTATCAAGATAATAATGAGTGGAAAATATCCTCAAATAGCTTAGGTGTAATATCTCCATTATTCATTCGCGATATTCCAAAAAAATCTAGGAAACGACTAGAGAAACAATTGATAGAAATAATCCTGCTTATCTCAAAAAAATTAAAATTAAAAAAAATAGTACTCTTTGAACATTCTCATTTTCTCTCTAATTGGTTTCTTTTATGGTTGGAAAGAGCAGACAAAGACTTTATTACATATCAACTTGCAATAGACCTTCAACAAAGTGTTGAAAGCATAAAATTGGATTTTAGAAAGAGCTATAGACCTCTTGTAAATAAAGCTTTAAAAGATTGGGATGTAAAGGTTTGTGAGGAGAATATAGATGAAGTATTTGAAGAATTTAAAGACTTGCATTTTGAGGCGGCAGGCAAGCAAACAAGGGACCAGAAGAGCTGGGACATTCAAAGAAAACAAATAGAAAATAATGAAGCTTTCTTAGTAAGCGTGAGGGATGGCAGCTTGTTAATTGGTGCAGGTTTTTTTAATTTTTCTAGAGATATGGGGACATACTCAGTAGGAGCTTACAAAAGAGATTTATTTGATAAGCCTATAGGTCATGCTGTTCAAATGATCGCAATAAAAAAATTAAAAGATTTAGGATGCAAAACATATATCTTAGGACAAAAAACTGTAGCTCTTTCCTCTAGCCTTCCATCAAGAAAAGAGATTTCAATATCATATTTCAAAGAAGGCTTTGCTGGCTATGTCTATGCTCAACCTCATCTAGAGTTTATTTGCAATGAGTAAATTAGGATTGGGAACCGCACAGTTTGGATTGGATTACGGCATAAGTTCTGCGAGAGGTTCAGTAAATTTAAACGAGGTAAAAAAAATTCTTAATTATGCTCAATCAAAGAACTTGGGTTTTTTAGATACTTCGCCTAGTTATGGAGATGCCGAAAAAGTTCTTGGTATAAACAACATATTAAGTTTCGAGGTGATTACAAAGACAAGACATTTTGATGCTCCTAAAATTAACAAGCATGATTCAATTATTTTAAATAATGATCTAGATATCTCATTACATAATTTAAAGCAAAAAAGCGTTTATGGTTTATTAATCCATAACGCAGATGATCTTTTGAAATCTGGTGCAGAAAATTTATATCGAAAACTTGTTGAATTAAAAGTGAATGGAAAGATTAAAAAACTAGGCGTATCTATATATGATTATAACCAGTTAATTTCTATTACTAATTTTTTTGATATAGATTTAGTTCAATTACCACTGAATATTATTGATAGAAGGCTTACAGATAGCGGGCTACTCAAAAAACTCCTTGATAATGACATCGAAATTCATGCGAGATCCATTTTTTTACAAGGATTGCTGCTGATGCAAGAAAAAGACAGGCCTAAAAAATTTAATAAATGGAAAAATTTATGGAATTTATGGCATGAATGGTTGAATGATAATCAAATATCAGCATTGGAGGCAACAATAAGATACGCTACTTCTCTAGAAGATATTTCTAGAGTTATAGTTGGAGTGGACAGTGCCGAGCAATTAAAAGAAATTGTTACTGCCTCAAATGGAGATTTGCCTCAAATCCCACATGAATTAATTGTAGATGATCCTCAATTGTTAAACCCTACAAGTTGGAAAAATTTATGAAAGTTGTTGCATTAGTTCAGGCAAGACTTGGGTCAATTAGGTTTCCAGGCAAGGTATTAAAGCTAATTAAAGGCAAACCAATGATTGAGTTGCTTTTAAAAAGGTTAAGTACTTCGAAAGAGATAGATGAAATTATAGTGGCTAGCTCCGAAGAGATAGACAATGATAAATTACAATTATTTGTTGAGTCATTGGGTTACAAATGCACCCGAGGCAAGGAACTTGATGTATTAAAAAGATTTTATGAATCAGCAAAAGAAACAGAGGCTGATATTATTGTAAGAATCACTGGGGACTGTCCTCTTGTAGATTCATCTCTAGTAGATGATTGCATACGTAGCTATAAAAATGCAAATGTAGATTATTTCTCTAATACAAATCCACCAACCTACCCTGATGGATTGGATGTAGAAGTTTTTTCTTTTCAATCTCTAAAAACAGCAAATGAAGAAGCTTTTCTGGATTATGAAAGAGAGCATGTCACTCCATACATTATAAACTCTAAGAAATTCTTAAAATCTTCTCTGCAATTTGATAGTGATCTATCATCACTGAGGTGGACAGTAGATGAACAAGAGGATTTTGCTGTAATTTCCAAAGTTTTTGATCATTTTTATCCTGATTTATTATTTGGTTGGAAAGATGTGTTAAAGCTCTCAGAGGATCTGCCTGATATATTTACTGATAATAAAGATATAATTAACTACGAAGGTTTAAATATGGGCATCGGTCAAAAACTATACAAAAGAGCAAAGCGAACCATCCCTGGAGGAAATATGTATCTTTCTAAGAGGCCAGAAATGTTTCTACCAAACCAATGGCCGTCATATTTCAGTAAATCACAGGGATGCAAGGTATGGGATCTAGATGGAGCTGAATATATTGATATGTCTATTATGGGTATTGGTACAAACATATTAGGTTATGGGCTTGCGCCCAAGCACTATAAGGAAATTATTGGCAAAACAACATCTCAAAAAATCTTATTAGGCACAGCTGTGAGCTGGGATCATATAGTTAAATGAAAAAGGTAGTATGGATCGATATTGGAACTCATTTTGCGCAGGAACATGGCTCTATTTTTTCATCAAATTTCATATTTTACTCTTTCATTATTAGACGCTTTATAAGTTCAAAATTATTTAGGCGGGGAAAATTTGTAACTTTAAAAATATTAAAAGATATTATTTCTTCAAGGAATAAGTTAAGAAAAAGCGCAAAAGATTTTTATTCAATATTTATTGAAGCAAATTCAGAGATAGCTCGCAAGATGAAGTTTTACCCAGATACTGATTTATTTTTTAATTTAGCGTTAACGAATAATTCGTCACAATCCCCATCAATAACTAAATTATACCTTGGTGATGGAAATCTTTTATCACAAGGCAGCTCTATATTCTTGGAAAAACACAATGTTAAGCAAGAGAATTTTGTTGCTGCATTTGGAGTATCTGCAAATGATTTTTTCAACGAATTAGAAATATATTTAAGCAACCAATTTAGCGATTATGTTGTAATTATCAGACTCAATTGTGAAGGAGTTGAAGATGATATTATTTACTCATCTTACAAATATTTTGGGAGTAAATTACAACTTATTTGCGGGTCTCTTAAGGATGTTAAGGGCGTGAAAGGCCCAGAGGCACTTCACAAGCTTGAAGGATTTATTTCTGAAAATAGACTTGTCTTTGCAAAGTTTTACGCGCCTATATACACATGGCTAGAAGGCCATCAAGCAATTCTAGAGTTATTAAGAAAATTAGATTGATTTTTAAATTTTAAAATATCTTATGAATAATATTCTATCTTTTGACTCTATTTTTATAGTAAACCCAATAAGAACGTATTATTTATCAAAAATTAAAAAGCTTCTAAAACAAGATCAGCCTACAAAGAACAGATTAATTTTATACCGGTTAGACAGAGAAAATATTTTTATACGAGATAGGGCAAATCTTAGCGGGACTTCCATCGGTATATCTATGGCCAATATTGATGCCTTAAGTCTCAAGTTTTACCGCTATCTAGAACAATCTCATAGCTGTGATGACCTTAAGATTAAAAATCAAAAACTTTATCGATTATATACTCGGCAGCTTAAACTCAAGCTAGGAGGGGTATTAAAATGTGCTTACAGAATTCAAAACATACAACACAGTAAAGATAGTAGATTAGAAATAATTTCAGATAAGCAAACTATTTCCATAGTTCAAGAAGCCTTATCATTTTTAAATTATTCTTCTAGTAAGATTCATTGGAAATCAAACTCAGTGCTTACAATTTGCATCACTCTCAATTCATTCATTATGAGAGCGGCAGCACTAATAAATATGCTTGTTACCCCAACAAATCTTCCAAAAGAATATTTTTATAAGCATGTTAATGATGCCGACCCCACAATTTTAATTACTATGCCTAAAAGAAGGCCAAAAGATTTTTTTGTTAGTTATGTGGAGAAACTTGGCCCCAAATTTAACATTATTTTATTCAGCGTTGGCTTTTTAGAGCATACGCCGTCCGAATACAAACGAATCAAGATAAAGAGAAAAATGGGGTTCTTATCTGGTTTTTTAAAATTACAATATTTATGTTTTGATGCACAAAGCTATATTGCAGATACTTTACTAATTTTTAAAAATCATGCCAACCTTAACATTAGCATTGATGCAGTTAATGCGATGCTTGAGAATAATATTGATGCCCATATCAGCAGGCTTCAAACAAATGTTCTAGATAATTATTTAGCTATAAAAGCTAGACAAAAAGGTATTTTTATTTTGGGAGATATGCAAGAAGAAATTTTCTACTGTGATGCTGCTGTTTGCCCTTCAGAGTCTGAGTTTACTGAATCGATAAAACTTGCACTTGATGACGATAGAAAAATTACATTTAGCGGCAGTAATCCTCTTATTCAGTACCGTCTTTCAAATCTCAATAATAATAATGAGCGGTATCTAAATAAATTATTTAAAATTGATCATCGTCAAAAGATTATTTTTTATGCTTCAGATCCATCAAAAGAGGAATCGCAGCGCTATTTGACTGAGAAATTTCTCTTTAATTACTTTGCAAATAATTCTGAGTTTACTTTTGCTATCAAAACACATACACAGGATGATGGAAAAATAACAAACTATGCATATTTAGATTCTGGCCAACCCTCTAATATTTTTCTTATTGGAGATGCAACTCAAAGAGCGAAAATAGTCTCTAAAAAATTTAATATATTCAATGAATTTGATTTTAATTCAGCGATAGCAACTTGTGATGGATTCCTTACTTCATCATCTTCATCAATACTGCAAGCTTTAGCATTAGATATCAAGTCAGGAATTGTAGATCTTTTCAATAATGGTTTTTATGATTATCTGGTTCAATTTAATGCTGTAAAGCTTGTAAATTCGGAGAAAAGTTTAGATAAGTTTCTTGTTGGGAAATATTTGCCAATCAGTGAGAGCACTTTGCACTTTTGTGGTCTAAAAAATGATGGCAAATTTGATCTCGGAGGTCACCTCAAACTAAGCCTAGAAAAGTATAATTACGAAAATGTCAAAAAAAATTAGCATACCTTAAAAGATGAGTTCTGTTACACAAAAAAAATACCGATTCTATTTTAAATTAAGTAGTTTCTATAAATTTTTAGCTTTAATTTTTTCACTGATATATGGAACTTTTATTATATTTTTACTAAACCTTCAATATCAGCTTGGTAGCGGTGACATAGGATCATATCTTTATTTCTTTAGTCAGTTTTCTGTAGAAAATGATGCTCCAGAACTTTCCATACAACAAGATGGGGCTTTTCGTCTATCTGTATTCTTTATGAGAGGGTTATTAGATGTTGAGGCTTTAACTATTTTAACTGCAATTGCATTTATAAACTCTGTAATAGTTTCTTATATATTTTTGAAAAATATAAGATCAGAAAAATATTTAGTTTTACTATTGCCTTTATTAGCAATGATTTTCACCACTCCAATTGTTCAGGCATTATTTTCATCAAACATAAGATCGGGAATAGCTTTTACTTTATTAATGATTTCCATTGTGTATCTCAGAGGTATAAGCCAGTTAGTTATTTTTGCACTGTCATCCATTGTACATTTTTCTATGATTCCATTTGTAGGTCTCTATATTTTGTTTCATATCAAAGATCGTTTTTGTTACGATGGCATTAGATTAAATAATACCTTCACTTTCATTGTTTTGTTTTTTGCATCAGTATTTTTTGCTGTTGTGGGCGGCATATTCAATTCGGGTACGGCAGTTAGCTCAAGTTTTGCATATAACTTCTTAGTTTTTTATGTTGCTACTTTAATGATTTTTACAGGCAGAAGATTAATTAAAAATATTTTTGGTTTTTTATCAGCTGGCATGATATTTATTTATTTTACTGGGATTCTTATAGATGTATCTTATGCTAGGTATATTGGAAACGCACTTTTGCTATATTTTTTATTCTTAATACAGCAAGGAGAGGAAAGAAAAATTGAAATCTTTACACTGGGTTATATCCCATTCTATGTATTGACTGTTTCATTCATGTTCTCAAATTTAGCTACGTAACTCTAATGAAAAATATTATTATTATAGTTAGCGCCATGAATTTAGGTGGTGCTCAGAGAGTTGTTTCCATTTTGTGTGATCACTGGTCTAAAAATGGGTATTCTATTACGCTTATCTCTACATTTACTGGAGAAAATACAGACCATTACAAAGTGAATAAAAATGTAATATTAAAATCTCTCAGTAATAATTCTTTTCTACCAACAAATAAAATATTCAATTTATTAAACAAGCTATTTCAACTTAGAAAAATAATAAAACGTCAAAATCCTGACATAGTTGTTTCTTTTCTAACAAGGGTAAATATAGCAACGGCCTTATCTACCATTGGATTAAATACTTCTATAATTATCTGTGAACGAACTTGGACCCCTTTTGCAACCCTAAGCAAGAATTTATATTGGATGTATAGATTTTTGTTTAGAAATATAAAAAAAATCATCGTACAAACTAATGAAAGTAAAACATGGCTAAATTTTTATTTTCCGGGCATAGAAACTTATGTAATCCCCAATCCTGTTTCATACCCTTTGCCATTACAAAAAGGAAAAATACTTTTGCCTCATGAGCTTTTATCAAATGAAAGAAAACTTATCCTTGCATGCGGAAGACTGCATAAATTTAAGCAATTTGACATGTTAATAAATGCTTTTTCAAAGATTCAAGATAAATTTCTTGATTGGGATTTAATAATTCTAGGCGAGGGTGAAGAAAGAGTAAATTTAGAGAGGCTATTAAAAAAACTTAATATTAGTGGCAGGGTCCTCCTCCCTGGAAGTGCTGGAAATATGTCAGACTGGTACGAAAGGGCCGACTTGTTTGTATTAAGTTCATATGTAGAGGGTTTTCCAAATGTTCTACTCGAGGCTATGTCATATGGATTGCCATGTATTAGTTTTGATTGCGATACTGGACCAAGAGATATGATTCAGCATAAAAATAACGGCATACTAGTTAATCCCAATGACAAAGAGAAAGGATTAATTAAAGCTTTGGAGAATATAATCCTCAACGAACACTGCAGAAATAACATTGCAAATAATGCAAAGCTCATTAGAGATAGGTACTCTATAGAAACTATTATGAAGAGATGGAATAAAATTTTGGATATCTAGCCAAATAATTATGTGTGGAATAATAGGAAACTTTGGTTTTATTGAATATGACGAGTTTGAGAAGCATTTAATTGAAGTGCATGACTCTCTCCATAGAAGGGGCCCTAATCAAATAAACAATATTGATATTGCAAATTTTTTAGCGACACACTCAAGATTAATAATTCAAGGTAATGTTGAGGATGGAGTTCAGCCTGCCTCTTTCAAAAATATAGTTATATTATTTAATGGTAATTTGTATAACAAAAATTCTCTTAAACAAGATTTGAAGCTGCTGGGCTATAATTTCGAAGGTATTTCTGATACAGAAGTTATAGCTAAATCCATCTATCATTGGGGTAATAAAGCTTTCGAAAAATTTAATGGCTTTTTTTCTATTGCTTGTTTTAACAAAGATAAAAAAACTTTGACCTTGGTTAGGGATAGGCTTGGTCAGAAACCTTTATATTTTTCTCAAAATGCTAGATCAGTTTTTTTTGGTTCAACTGAGAATTTTATTCCAAAGAAATATTGCGGCAATTTAAGAAAAGAATCTTTTATTGACTTTATTACATTTGGTTTTGTCCCAGCACCTAGCACAATGTTTGAAAATTTATTTTCTGTAATGCCTGGAAGTTTTGTGGTATTTACTTATGTAGACAATAAAGTAATTAAATCTAAATCATCTCGTTATTGGAATCCTGACATCACCAATGATATTAATGATATCAATATAGCTACTGAAGTAGTATCGGATGCAATGAGTAAATCTATCAAAGAAGGCATGGATGCTAGTATTGACGTTGCATGTTTATTTAGTGGAGGAGTTGATTCGAGTTTAATTCTTGCTAAAGCAAGATATCTTAATGAAGAGATATATGCAATTACTGCAGATTTTGGAAATGAAGATGATGCTAAGGCAAGATCTGTATCATTAGCCAAATCTTTAAATCATCAAAACCATCTTATTAAAGAAATCAAAAATTATGATGTTGAGGATTCTTTAGATCTTATTTCCAAAATTTGTGACAGTCCATTTGATGATACCTCAATGATTCCCAGCAATATAGTCTTTAAGACTGTAAAAAATTCTGGTTATTCAGTAGCTTTAACTGGTGACGGTGCTGATGAATTGTTCTGTGGCTATTCGTCTTTTGGAAATCTATCAAGGATTGAGAAGCTCTTAGATAACAAGTTTGATCCATTGATTAGATTGCCAGGAAAACTCTTTTCAAAGCCCATTGCAAAATTTAGCAGCTTAGATTTCATACGTTTTTTCTTATCAGAAGAAGAGCTTTTAATTGACTTATCATGTAATGGGTTTAAGAAAAGAGAGTGGGAAGAAGTAATGAATTCAGATTATGACCCGTTGCATTATTTGCAAGATATATTAATTGATTTAGAAGGTTTAAGGCCCTTAGATAAGTTTAGAATTCTAAATCTAAAGTTTAAGCTACCATATCAAATGCTTTTTAAAGTTGATCGAGCCTCTATGTATAATTCTGTTGAGGCAAGACCATTATTTTTAAATAATAGAATAATAGATGCAGCCTTAGGCATCTCCTCAACAGTAATGTTGCAAAATGGACCAAAAACAATCCTTAAAAAAATATACAAATCACAATTGTCTCATTCTGGATGGAGTCTACCAAAGACAGGGTTTGGATGGAAAACAAAATCGTACCAAAATATATACAGCAAACAAGATAATGATTATCTAATTGCTACAACTGGAATTGACGGCCTATCCCTTTTAAAAAACAGAAAAAGGCATCATAAGAGAGGATTTTTTGGGTTACATTCATTCGTCGGATGGTTGCAGAATAATATCTAACAATAAAATAGGATTTCAAATGGTTAATAATCATATTGGCAGTATAATTCTGCTGGAGTAAAGGGCTTCTAATATTTTTTTGAATTTTATTTTTACACCACAAAACTATGAAGTTATTGAGATTGGCTACAACACTAAATCCTACAAGCGCACCATATAATCAGTTTTCTTTAGGATTCAGATCTTCGATAGAACAAACTTATTGTTCGCTTTTTCAAAATGATTTGTCAATTGAGCATGATATCAAGGTTTTCCATGGAGATGGCTCTATATTAAAAATGATAAGAATTTTGAGAAAATTAATTTCATCACAACATTATGATGTAATTCATATTCATAGTGGGGTTATGGGTGTAATTTTATTCTTAGCAATATTTCCACTAAGAATCTCAATTTTAAAAAAAACTATTTTCACGCTTCATAACAGCTGGAATATTATAAAGACTAGAAATCAAATTTTAAATTTAATAGTTATGTTAGGTGTTAAGAAAATTTGTACCTGTGGAAAATCTAGCCAAGCAAGCATTCCTAAAATTATTAACTTTTTTATAGGCAGTAAAATAAATTCTGTTGTAAACGGCTTTGATCATCTAAGAATTGATGATGTAGAAAAAAATAAAATTGGCACAGGGCATTTTAAAAAAGATTCAAGTCTTAAGATCCTATGTGTTGGCGCATTAAATAATACTAAAAATCAATCTGCCTTGATTGAAGTCTTAAAAGAAATAAAAATTAATGCTGAAGTGATCTTTTTAGGAGACGGCATTAACAAAAAAACTCTAATTAAAGCCGCAAAAGAAATTGATCCTTGTACAAAAATTATATTTAAAGGCCGCATATCAAGAAACTTAACCATTGAGCACATGTTAGAAGCTGATGTGTCTATTTCTTTATCAAAAGGTGAGGGACTTCCAATTGCAGTATTAGAGTCTATGTATGCAGGTTGTTTTCAAATTCTATCAATCATTCCGCCTCACAAAGAAATTGCCCCTCCCTCTAGTAGATGTATTTTTGTTGATGCATCAAAAAATGAAGATATTGCAAGTTCTTTACATTTTGTAGAAAAAAATATTGAAGTGATACGTGCTGAAAAAGAATCCTCAAGAATATATACAATGAATAGTTTCAATCTAGATAATATGTTAAAAGAATATATGAAAGTGTACCTTTCTCTTTTAAACCCAAGCGATTCATCTTAAGCAATGAAAAAGACATGCATTATATAGAAATTACAGGCCAACCATGTGCAGGAAAATCAACTTATTTGAATAAAAGAGTATCTGATAAGCAAGCTTTTTTTCTGAAGCATCGAAATATTAAAAAATTTTTCTATATTATATTTGGATTATTTTTCCTTGGTTTTAGTAGATCAAAAGTTTTATTTTTTTGGTCTATGAATGAGAATGGCCCAATTTATTTTCGAATGAATATTTTTTTTAATGCAGTATCTAAATTTGGTATTTTTTTTTACTTGCAAAGTTCATCAAACCTTTCTCAACAAGATATTTTAGTTGATGAAGGTTTAGCGCATTTACCTTTTCTTTTCTTAAACTCTGATACGGTTAAAGTTATAGATTTTATTTCCCCTGAATTACAAAAGACAAATGTGCATTACTTAACTGTATCAGACTTAACTTTAATTGAGCAAAGATTAATAATTAGAGGACATAAGCGTCTTAAATTTGTACTTTTGAGTAGTTTTGTGGCTAGGATGCATGAAATAGAAATCAATCTCCTCCGTTATTATCCAAATTTATGTAACCAATTTAAAACTTTTGAAGATGTTACCAGTTTTTAAAAATCTATTTGAAGCATTACATATTCATAACGTTATCTTTTGTAATTGGAAAGGACATCATCTTGTAGACAAGCATTTAAATGGAGATGGTGACTTAGATCTATTTGTTCCGCTTAATTTCAAAAATAAATTTGAACAAATTGCAAAAGATCATGGATTTAAGAACGTGGCTTCTTATCAATCTAGCTACGATTATATAGAGCATTACTTTGGTTTGGATCAAAACTCTTGTAAGTTTGTTCACATCCATGTTTATTTCAAAATAATCACAGGAGAGCATGCATCTAAAAACTACGAATTACCATTAAACGATTACATATTAAAAAATATTGATAGATCACTTCCATTGCCAAAAATAAATACTGCAGGACAGCATGCACTTTTTTTAATTCGTCACTTCTTAAAAATAGGATCTATTTATGGATATTTACAATACTGGAGAGAAAAAGAAAAGTATGAGAATGAATGGAATTCATTTAATCATGACTTTTCCTTTGAAAGAATTTCAGAGTTGAAGCTGGCAAGTCATGAACTCAATGAAATGTATAGGACATATGAAACCAAATCTTTTATTTCAAACCTAATATCTTCTTTAAGATTCAAGAGAAAGTTAAAAGAATATCGCAGGATGACATATATACAACATAAAATTTTTACAATTAAGGATGTGATAATAAGGATATTTAATAAGCTTTTTATAAAAAAACAAAAAATTTTTAATCCTGGTTTAGTGATTGCAATTTGCGGATTAGATGGCACTGGGAAATCTTCTATTGTTTCATCTTTGAATATTAATTTCTCAAACTATTTTTGCACAAAGATTTTCCATTTAGGAAGACCATCATCTAATTTTTATACATTATTTTTTAACTTATTTATTTCATTTTTCAGTTTTTTAAAGAAATTCAAATTTATAAAGAAAAAAAAACAATATCGAAAGCCAACTTTAAAGAATATATCACTCATTTATGCAATTCGCTCAGCATTGCTTGCCTACGATAGAAAAATACAATCTGATAAAGCTTATAATTTGAGCCAAAAAGGATATCTAGTAATTTGTGATAGATATCCCGGTCTTACAAATGGAAAAATGGACTCTCCCAGAATACCTGAAAATAAATCACGGGGGTTTCTATACCAACTTTGCTATAGTCAAGAGCAAAAATTATATAGGTCAATCAAGTTAGCAAAATTTATATTTCATTTATCTGTTCCATTAGAAGTTGCTATTGATAGAAATAGGTTAAGAGTGAAATTTGGTAAAGAGACTGAGGAGGAGTTAGCAGAAAGATTCCATTTAAACTCTCATGCAAAATTCTTGGGTGAAAATTATTTCAAAATTGATGCGACCCCGCCTTTTGAAACAGTTTTAAAGCAGATAACAAGAGAGCTTTGGTTCTCAGGTGATTGGAATAAATAAACTTAGATGAAGAAAGTCTTTATGTTTGTAAATGTTGATTGGTTTTTTTTATCTCACAGGTTGCCCGTTGCAAAAGCTGCAAAAAAGAACAATGTAGATATGACAGTCTATGCTGAATTCACTCAAGCGCACGATCGGCAACAAAATAAGGGATATAGTTTCTTAAATAGTCCCCTCAAAAGAAGCTCTAAATCTATAATTCATTTTGTTGTAGAATTTTTTCAAGTTTTCAAGATTATCCTTAATAGTAAGCCAAATATTATTCACGCAGTCACTATTAAACCTATTCTAGTGCTTGGCATCATTGCTCGGATAACTTCGACTCCATTTATTGGCTCAGTATCTGGTTTGGGTCCCGCATTTCTATCAGATAGTTTAATAAAAAAACTGAGGTTAAAACTTATTCTTATAACATTACGGCTCATTTGCTCAAGAAAAGACGTTGTTATTATTTGTCAAACTCAGCATGATCGCGAAGTACTAATAAATCATAAACTACTTTTAAGAAGTCAAATACTCTTAATCAAGGGATCTGGTGTTGACATAGAATTGTTTAACCCTGCTAAAAAGGATACTAGTGTTAAAAAATATATATTAATGTCTTCAAGAGTCTTGGTCGATAAGGGAATTCATGATTTCTGTATTGCTGCAGAAAAGGTTCAAAAGAAGTATGGAAATGATATAAAATTTAAAATTTCTGGACCTATTGATAATTTATCTCCATCAGCAATTTCTAGAAATGAGATAACTCAATTAGTGAAAAAATATAGAGTTGAGTATTTGGGCAATAGATCTGATATGCCAGAATTATTAGCCTCAGCTCTAATATTCGTCTTGCCATCTTATTACCCAGAAGGATTGCCCAAGGTTTTACTAGAGGCTGCTGCATCCGGTGTTCCAATTATTACCACAGATCACCCTGGCTGCAGGGATGCAATTGTTAATCGCAAGACTGGTCTCTTGGTTCCAATAAAGGATCCAGAGTCTTTAGCATCGGCAATTCTAGAGCTTTTGATGGATAATAATTTATTAATCAATATGGGTAAAAATGCACGATCTTTAGCTGAAAAATCATTTAAGGATTCATCCGTAGTAAATAGTCATTACTCTCTCTACCATCAATTTAAGTAGATACTTCTAGGTATTAATTTAGGACTTTTCAAAAAAAATTTTAATTCAGCAAACCAAGACATTTTTAATTGAGAATCTGTTATTATATAAATCAAATTTTCACTACTTATTAAATAATTTTTAATTTAAAAACGTCTGAAGCATGAAACTAGAATTATATAAAATTAAATTTTCTACACTGATGCTAATCGCTATGCCTTTTATCATCACTTCAGGCCTTAAGGCTCAAGGTATTGAAGCAATGATCGGCTCAGGAGCAAATATCAATGAAGCTTTTTTGAGCTCACTGCCTCCAGATCTTAGAGGTGATTTATTGGATGGGCAGAATATGGAGGATCCTAATATTGATGCCGCAGATCCAAAGACAAGAGTTACAAATCTTGAAGCCAGCTTAAAAAAAGCTGAGAGAACTCTTGATCAAATCAGGCTCGAGATTCAATCAAAACTTTCAAATGCAGAAAGTGACAAGGACCTAAAAAGATTTGGTCGTGAATTCTTTTCTTCTTATCAGTCTACTTTTTCTCCAGTTAACGAACCAAATTTCGGGTCAGAGTATATATTAGATGTTGGCGATCAATTGACAATCCAATTGTTGGGACAGCCTGGATACAATAGACCGTTAAAAGTTGAAATTCAAAGAGATGGCACCTTCCATATTCCTCAAGTTGGGAAAGTATATATAGCAAATGAATCTCTTGGCGAAGCTGAAAAATTAATTCAACAAAAAGTTTCAGAAACATTCATTGGGATTGAGGCTGTTGTTACACATACTAAATTAAGAGACATGAATATTCTTATGGTTGGTCACATAGAGCAGCCAGGTCTTTATATCTTGCAAGGAGGTGCTACAGTAATCCAAGCTATCTTTAATGCAGGTGGAATCACCGATCAGGGATCCTATCGCTCCATTATTCATAAAAGAAATAATAAGATAATTGAAAGAATTGATTTGTATAATTTAATTGCATTCGGTGATTTCACATTTACAAACACCCTAAGAGGCGGTGATTCTATTATCGTCGAAACAAAGGGCGCAGAAGTTAAATTAGACTCAAGCTCTCTTTATAGCGCCATATATGAAAAGCTGCCGGATGAAAGCCTTGGTGATTTATTAAAGTTTGCTGGATTTAAGCCATTCACTCATACCAAGAAATTCCCATTTAGATTAAGTAGAGCAGGTGATCAAGGTCTTATTACAGAGACAATTGAGCAAAGTGACGTTAACAATTTTATTCCAATGCATGGTGACGCTTACACTATGAGCTCTATTGAGCCAAGTTTTGATGCTCAAATTAAAGTTAATATTTCTGGTGAAGTAAATATTCCTGGTGAATATGTTCTTCCAAAAGGAACACAGCTTTCTGAACTTCTTCAATTAGCCGGTGGCTATTCAAAGAATGCTTACACATTTGCTGGATCTTTCATTAGAGAGTCAACGAAAGAGATTGAAGAAAAAATCAATCAAAGAATCTATGAGGATATGATTAAATATATTGCCTCAAATGCTAGCGCTGCTCAGTTAGCTGGCGGAGACTCTTTTCTTTTAATTTTAAATGAATTTAAGAATTCTAAGCCTATCGGAAGAATTACCGCTGAATTCGACTTAAATAAACTCAAAACTAATCCGAATCTTGATATCTCCCTTCTAGATGGGGATTCAATCAATATACCGGAATACCAGTCTGAAGTATACGTGCTTGGTGATGTATTAAATCCAGGTACCAAGCTTTATAAAGCTGGATATACTGGTAGGGATTATATTGAATTATCTGGAGGCCTGGGAAAGTTTGCTGAAAAAAATAGAACGATTATCATCCATCCAAATGGAGATGCTTTTTTATACAATAATTCAATTACTAATTACTTAAAAAAGAATGTTGATATATATCCTGGCACAATAATTTATGTACCTCGTGAAATTGGGCAATTAGAAGGTATTAATTTTGCTGCTGTAGTTGCTCCAATATTTAGCAGTCTTGCAATATCATTAGCTTCTTTAAATAGTATTAATTCAAATTAAAAGAGCATTTGTGACTTTGGTAAGATTTGCATTATGCTCTCTGCTAATTTTTCAAAACCCTATTTCAGCTCAGATTAGCGATTATATATATACAAATACATCTTATTCATTTTCAAATTATGGTACCTTAGGATTAATACAGGCACCTAATGCAAGGTTTTTTGACGAAGGAAGCCTAGCATTTAGCTGGTCTCATAATGATCCATATCTCAGGGGCTCAATTGTAGCGTATCCATTTGAATGGATGGAAGCTTCATTTCAATACACTGACATAAATAATGCACTATACAGTGAGTCAGAGGCATTTAGCGGAAAGCAGTCTCTTAAAGATAAAGGCTTTGATATAAAATTAAGGCTGTTACAGGAATCACAATACCTACCCCAGTTAGCTATTGGCATTAGAGACTTTGGAGGTACTAGTCTTTTTGCCTCAGAATTTGTAGTTGCCTCCAAAAGAATAAAGAATGCTGATTTTACAATCGGAGTAGGTTGGGGCGTCTTGAATAAAAATTCTTTTGAAAATCCATTAGGTAATTTAAGCGATAGGTTTTATAAGAGGCAAGAAAGAGACTTAGAGGATACTGTTGGTGGGGGAGCCGTTAATCTGAATACATTTTTTACGGGCAAAACTGGAGTTTTTGGCGGCGTTGAATTATTTATACCAAAATCTAATGGTTTAAGAGTGAAGTTGGAACTAGATGCTACCAATTATGAAAGAGAGGGAAGAGAACCTGTAATTCAAGACGCAAAGTTTAATATTGGTCTGGTTAAACCCTTGTCAGAAAATTTATTTGTTAAGCTTGCATACGTTAGAGGTAATACTCTTAATTTTGGCTTTTCATATAAAGTTCATGCAGGAAAACAAAAGAATGCTAGGAAAAAATTTGACCCTTATATACCCGTTGAAAGATCTGAGATTGTAAGAAGGGTTACCAGTAGATCAGATTTATTTGCATACCGAGCTGCCCTAATTAATCTTCAGGATAGAAATGTTTCTTTGAAATATGCAAATATAGATAACGGACAATTTCATGTTGCATATCAGCAAAATAAATATATTAACTATGGGATGGGAGCTTTAAGAATACTGCGAACCATAGATGAAATAGCTCCAGACTCAATTGATACATTCAAAATTTCAAAAGTAAATGGATTGGTAGGCTTAAACTCAATATCTGTATCAAGAGAAAATTTTAAAAATAACCTAATTCGACAATCTCCTGAACTTATGCTCAGAGACTCGATTATAGAGGGATATACTTTGGATGAAAATGAATTTGAATATAAACCAGAAGTACCATATCCATTTCTTCACTACAGTATAGAACCTGAGCTACAGTCTCAAATCGGAGGTCCTGACGGATTCTTTTTTGGGAGCCTAAGATTGGTAATGGATTCAGAGTTAATGATTAATCGCAATCTTTCGCTACTAGGGAGATTTAGTTATGGGTTAGTTGGTAATTTTAGTGAAATAAAGCTTGCATCTGATAGTATTATTGAGCATGTTAGAACAGACATAGTTAGCTATCTTCAAGAGGGAGATAAGTTCACTATAGATAGATTGCAATTTAATTCTTTTTCTAATCCCTATGAAAATTTTTATACAAAATTTAGCGCTGGAATTTTTGAAAGTATGTTTGGAGGTTATGGTGGAGAGTTTTTATACAGGCCATTTAGTAAAAATTACGCTGTAGGTTTTGAAGCTTGGAGAGTAAGACAAAGGGATTATAAACAAGACTTTAACTTCAGAAGTTATGAGACATCAACCGGACATATTAATTTTTTCTATAGAGAGCCTAATAGCGGCGTCTTAATTGTGTTAAAGGGTGGAAAATATTTAGCTGGAGATTCTGGATATACTTTAGATGTTTCTAGAAAGTTTGAAACAGGTATGCGGGTTGGAGCTTTTTATTCAAGAACAGATATTAGCAAGGAAGAGTTTGGAGAAGGTGCATTTGACAAAGGCATATATTTCTCACTGCCCTTGGACTTTTTCTCTTCAACTTATGGTAAAAGATCATTTACTTGGGGTCTCCGGCCAGTTACGCGTGATGGAGCTGCTTTACTCACTCATGGGTTGCCATTGTGGGGCGTTACAGACCAAGGCAACCGCTGGTCTATTACTAATTCATGGAATAATATTTATGAGTAAATTTAGAATGATAATTCCTATTGTTTTCATTACAAGTTGTTCAGGAGGCCTATCTAGTGATTATTTACCTTTATTACTAGAAACCCCTAAGAGAGTGATAAATAGCTTCAAATCTTATACTCCAGGGGATAATTATATACAGAATCAAAAAACTTCATTTGTTACAGTTGAGTTGGGTGCTCAAAATGCAACTTTAGTTCTTCAATCTATAGATAATAAAATCTTTACCTGGATAGGGCTGGGCAATGTTGTCTTCAAAACTTACAAGGGTTTCATTATAAGTACAGCTGGTCTTGAGCATAATTTAGAAATCGTTGATCCAATTTCAAGCATTGATAAATTACTAGTCAATGAGCGAAACATTTTACTTTATACCTTTGACAATCCAAGGCTATATGACTTACCAGTTTCAGCTACTTATATTAATCAATCAAGAGAATTGATTGAGCTTGATCTATTTTCTGATGATATTAATTGGCAATCAAGAATTAAAATAGAATATGAATCTAATGGACTTCCCTCTACATCAATTCTATCTTTGCACCCCTTTTTAAAGCCTGCAAGATTGAGATTCTACTATAAATATTAAATAAGTTTTAGTATAGATAATTTAAATTATAGTGATTATATCCGCTATAAAAGCATAATTTAATCTCATTTACTTAGCTCTTAAAAGTATTACACATTTTATTATTTTCAAGGGATATTTATATTCTTTTGTTTTAGTGATTAAGAGATTTGAAATGTATTAATAATTTCTAATTTGATCATTCTTTTGCCTATAAGGCTTTCTTATATTTCTTATAGATACTAAGTTAGGTATTTGAATTATTTTAGCAATAGAAGACTACTAAGTATATTGAATGTAAATAATTCTTAGTTGGAATATGAAAGAAAACTTAATTAAGTTATTTGAGATAAAAAAAAGGCCCTTCAAAGAAGGGCCTTTAAAATTAAAGAACAGTTATATTATATTAGTTAGCTACTCTTGTTGCAGTTTGAGTAGAAACACCTATTTGTACAGATTCTTCTGTTGGAGTAGTAACAGTTTCATCTGAAACATTAGTGAGTTCGACTTCAACTTCTACTTCTTCAGTAGACACAACATCCTGTAATGTATATGTAGATTGAGTAACAGTTGCAACATTTACATTGTCAACTACAACTTCATTCTCAACTTCAACTTCATTAACAACTTCAACTTCTTCAGTAACTACAATTTCTTGATCTTGCGCGTTTGTAGCTGTAGCAGTTTGTGTAACAGTTGATGTAGAAGTAGAAGTAGAAGTAGAAGTTGCAGTGCTAGTAGAGGTTGTTTCTTCTCTTACTTGCTCAGTTCCTTCTATGGTAGTAGGGGTTGTTGTTACAACATCTTGTGTCGCGGTAGCAGTACTTGTGCTTGTAACCGAAACTGTGCTTTCTTCTGTACCAAAAACTGTACCCATAACTGGTGTTGTGCCAACTACATACTCTTCAATAACAGTAGGAGCAGGAGTCGGTGCAGGAGTCGGTGCAGGAGTCGGTGCAGGAGTCGGTGCAGGAGTCGGTGCAGGAGTCGGTGCAGGAGTCGGTGCAGGAGTCGGTGCAGGTGAATCATCGTCATCTACAGCTGCAGCAATTGCGGCGGCGGCTGCTACAGCAGCTGCTATTGCGCCAGCACTTAAACTACCCTGAGCCTCAGATACAGAACCACCGCTTTTAGGCTCGTCTGCATCATTATCTTTATCTTGAGCAATTACAGATGTACCAAAAAAAGGTACAGCAAGTGTCAGGAAGTATTTAAATTTGTTCTTTAATTTAGCCATTTTAGAATGCTCCTTTAATATTTAGATCGTATTTTCCGTCAATTAGAATCAAAAAGCAATTTTTTTTTGTTATTTTTTTAAAATATCAAAATACCATAAAATTGCCTTTTGAGCTTTTTGATAGATACTTATTATACTCATATAATTAAATGTGTGTATATATTTTATATACTTTTCATTTCGGGATGTAGCGCAGCCTGGTAGCGCACCTCGCTGGGGGTGAGGTGGTCGTCGGTTCAAATCCGGCCATCCCGACCATTTTAATTAGATTTATTAATTACTTCCTCAGCGTACCAATTAATTTCGCCTATCATGCTCTCTAGAGTCCTTTGATCGGGCCCACCTTCGTAGGTATTTCTAAAAGCTACTATGACTTCAGTTGCACCCAGAGCTTCGAGTTTTTTTATCCCTTCTGGTGAATAGGCCGCTTCTCCCATTACCTGAAATTGATAATTTGGATGATCTAATGTTCCAAACTCATCTCTGTACTCATTTATTTGATCAATAAGAGTTTTTGTTTCCTCTAAACTCAATCCAGCACTTATCCAGCCATCTCCAACTCTCGCAGCCCTTTTTAAAGCAAGTTTTGAGTGACCCCCAATTAAAATAGGAACTGGTTTTGTGGGTACAGGGCAAAGTTTTAGTTCTGGAATATCATAGAATTCACCTTTATAAGCAAAGTATTCTCCATTCATCAGCCCTTTAAGAATATCAATTTGTTCATCCATTCTTTTTCCGCGCTTTTCCCATCTTTCCCCTGTAGCAAGGAAATCTTCGTACCATGGACTAACTCCAACACCAAAGTGAAACCTATTATTTGTCATAACTCCCAAAGTAGTAACAAACTTCGCAGTGGTTACTGCTTGTCTAGGCGCTAGTTTGTATACAGATG
>Ga0255755_1000957_pt1 | contig 27604 bp, 28 predicted proteins | sample 011ome_18_FD_179955 | JGI IMG/M metagenome (GOLD analysis project Ga0255755, IMG submission 179955) | Coastal salt marsh microbial communities from the Groves Creek Marsh, Skidaway Island, Georgia - 011501BT metaG (version 2) | ecosystem: Environmental > Aquatic > Marine > Intertidal zone > Salt... | reverse complement strand
AAATGGTTCTGTTAAAAATGAATCTGATTATACATGGATAATTGATCCAATAGATGGAACTAGAAGCTATATTATTGGAAGACCTTTGTGGGGAACCCTAATTGGTTTTGCTTTTAAAGGACAGCCTATTATTGGTTTAGCTGATTTTCCTGCTTTAAATGAACGATGGATAGGTTTTGCAAATAATTGCTTTCTCAATGATCTTGAGTATCATTTTAATGCTAATCAAATTGAAAATTTATCTGAAGCTACTATTGCTTCTACAAGTCCAAGTTTGTTTTCTGTTGAAGGTAGTACTAAATATAAAAAGTTATTAAATAAGGCTAAGTATCATACTTGGTCAGGAGACTGTCATAATTATTGCCTTGTCCTGAAAGGAGGATTAGATCTGGTCGTTGAAGAAGGACTCTCTTCTTATGATATTTTGCCTCTTGTTCCTATACTTAAATCTCAAAACATAAAAATAACTGATTGGGGAGGTCAGGAGTTAGAGGTAGAAAATGATACTTTTTATAAATATAAAACTATAGTTGCTTCAAATTCTGAAATTTATGATCAAGCAATTTCTCTACTAAAATAGAAACTGCTTAAAGTTAATTTTTATCACAGTAATTTATTATCATATTTACAATATTCCTTAGTCCCATGGCTTCCCCACCAATAGGGAACCCTGGCCTTGAACTATTGTTCCATGCCATTAAATCAACATGAGCCCATTTAGTATTTGTATTTATAAACTTTTTTAAGAATAATGCTGCTGTTATAGCTCCACCTGTTCCTGCGCTCCCTGTACTGCTAATGACATTATAGTTTTTTTCTAGAAATCTTTCATAGGGTGAGAATAAAGGCATTTTCCACATAGGATCGATTTGCTCTTTTCCTGATCTAATTATGCTTTCTCCTAATTCTTCATTGTTTGAAAATAAAGCGGGCAACTCCGTGCCTAGAGCAACTCTAGCTGCTCCAGTTAATGTGGCAAAATTAATAACAAAATCATTACTTTCTTTACCTTCTTGAGAATATGTAAGTGCATCAGCAAGCAAAAGTCTTCCTTCTGCATCTGTATTACCTATCTCCACAGGAATTTTGTTTCTTGAATATATAATATCCATAGGCCTCATTGATTTTTCTGAAACAGCGTTTTCCGCAAGTGGTAATATAATTCTTAAATTTACAGGGCATTTTACTGACATCAAGGCATATCCAATTCCTAAAACAACAGCGCTTCCTCCCATATCTTTTTTCATTAGTAGCATACTGCTTGAAGGTTTTATGTCTAATCCCCCACTATCGAATGTTACACCTTTGCCAATTAATACTATTGTGGGAACATCTTTTTTTGTATTATTCCATTTAATATCAATAAGAGCAGGTTTGTTTTCAGATGACCTACCAACAAAATTTATCAATGGAAAATTTGTTGCTAATTTCTTTCCTTCGAAAACTGTGATTTTAGCACCAAAGGGTTTTAAGGAAGTTTTTATAATTTCTGTATATTTTTTTGGAGTCAAATAATTAGGTGGTAAATTAATTAAATCCCTTGTTAGAAAAATACTTTTCAGTTCAGCAATGGATTTTTCAAACAATTTCTTTTTTATAAGTTTTTTTATTTCATTCAGGCATAAACTTTGAGACTGCGTATCATTCTTAGTTTTATCTATATTGAATTGATAGAAACTTAAACCCCACCCAAGAAGAAAATTAGATATTTCTTTGTCTTCAATATTACCAATTATCCTTAGTGCCCACTTTTTTTTAGGAATTTTTTTTGAAATAATAGCAGCCTGATCAATTATGGATTTTCTAGGTTCTTGGGAGTTTTTGATTATGGCTATTGCGCCTGCCAGGTTAAAACTTTTGTCAGGAAAAAAGCCAAAATTATCAGTTTCTAATCGGAAAGCTGACTTTAAAAAACATTTTTGTTCTTTAGTAATTAAGTCTGTAGAATCTAAGTCTGATATGTCTTTAATGAGATAGAGTGGAATTGAATTTATTTTTTTGTTTTCACAAAATCCACTAATTTTATTAACTAAATCATTCAACATCATATTTTAAACCTTTTAAAATTATAAAATTATAACATTACTACGAAATTATGTTATTTCTAAATGATTAATAAGAGTATTCTTTTTAAAACTTTAAAGGTAAATAAAGTGTTCTTTGAAAAAATTAATAAGTTAAAAATACTAGTGTTTGGTATTTTGTCTCTTTTGATTTTTACAGCACTTTTTTCTGGCCAAAAAACAATTCCACCAATAGATAGAGATGAAGCTCGTTTTGCTCAAGCTAGTAGGCAGATGGTATTGAGTAATGATTTTATAAATATAAAATTTCAAGATGAAATTAGGGCAAAAAAACCAATAGGGATATATTGGCTTCAATCTTTTGCAGCTAAAATGTTTGGCTATGAAGATATTAGCTCATTCAGAATTCCTTCTTTATTAAGTTCTTTTATATCTATTGTCTTTTTAACTCTGATAACTAGATTAATATTTTCTTTTGAACGAAGTTTATTAGTTGCTTTGTTTTTTGGATCCTCATTTGTTTTTGTCGGAGAAGCTCACTTAGCAAAAACAGATTCTGCTTTATTAAGTTTAATATGTATTCAACAATTTTTATTACTTAAAATTATATTATCCAAAAAAAAATCTTTTAAGATTGAGTATGTCTATCCATCTTTTTTATGGTTGGTTTTTGCATTTGGTGTTTTGGTAAAGGGCCCTGTTTCAATCGCTATATTATTTTCAACAATTATTTCATTTTGTTTTTTTCAAAAATCTATTAATTTACTTAAATCCATCAAACCAGTTTTAGGAATTTTAATTTGTTCGATAATTATTATTCCTTGGTTTTTAGCTATTCAAGAAGCTACGAATGGACTTTTTCTTCAAAAAGCATTCAATGAAGATTTCTTTAATAAATTACAAAGTGGACAAGAGGGCCATGGTGCATGGCCAGGAACACATCTATTATTACTGTCTATAACTTTATGGCCAATTGCAACATTTCTACCAAGTTTAATTTTATTTTGTAAAGAAAATAAAAACAACTTAGTTGTAAGATTTTTGATTTGTTGGATTGTTCCCTTCTGGATCATGATTGAAATAACACCAACCAAGTTAATTCATTATCCATTACCTATTTTGCCTGCAGTAACGATATTGACTATAGGTGGATTATTTCAGTTTAAACATAACATTAGCAAGATTAAGAGCTTATTTATTAAAAATTTAGTTTATTTCTTTTCAATTTTTCTAGGGTTGGGAGGAATTTTATTAGGTGTAATTATTTTCTATATTTCAAATAATTTCGAATATCAAATTGATAATCATTTATTTTTGCCATCAATCTTAGTTTTAACAATTACTTTATTGGTTTTTACGATTTCTCTTATATTAATTTTTAGTAAAAGTGGCATATTTATAAATTATCAGAATTTTATATCAAACATCCCTATTGCTATTATCGCTTTAGGAGCTTTATTCCATATAATTAATTTTAAGTTAATTTTCCCAAATTTAGACTATTTTTATCCTAGCAAAATCATTACCAAGAAGATTGAAAAAATAAAACCTGATGCAATAGCTTCTGCGGGATATCATGAGCCTAGCTTAGTATTTATGCTAAATGGGAACGTTCTTTTATCAACTCCAAATGAAGTAGCTATTTTTATGGCAGAAGGACAAAAAAATGTTGGTCTAATAGAAGATAACTCTTTAAGTGAGTTTTTAGAATTCGTTGATGAGTTAAGCTTAAAAATAGTACAGAAAGAGACAGTAAAAGGATTTAATATAGCTAAAGGGAAACATATAAAAATTCATATTTTTACAAACCAAACATTTGACCAATTAAATTAAAGTAGCTATTGATTGCTTTTACCAAAAGCAAATAAAAACCAATCATGATTGAAACAAAAGATATATCTGTAATAGTCCCTGTTAAAAACGAAGCAGGTAATATTAATGGGTTGATTGATGAAATAGGAGACGCTCTTAAAAACTTTGACTATGAAATCATTTATGTAAATGATGGTTCAACGGATGATACCGCAATAGAGCTAAAAAATAATTTAAAGTTGAACAAAAAAATAAGAGTTGTTTCGCATATAAACAGTTTAGGCCAATCGGCAGCATTACGTTCAGGTATATTAGCTTCAAAATCAAAGTTAATAGCAACACTAGATGGTGATGGTCAAAATGATCCCTCAGACCTACCTAAAATGATTGAATTAATAAATCAGCAAAAAACTTCAATGGTTTTGGTTGGAGGAGTCAGAGTTAAAAGAAAAGATAATGTAGCAAGATTATGGGCATCTTCTTTTGCTAAATATTGCCGTTTTCTTTTTTTAAAAGACAAACACCCTGATTCAGGCTGTGGTATTAAAGTTTTTCATAAACAATTATATATAAGGCTTCCTTATTTTGACCATATGCATAGATTTTTGTCAGCTTTAGTGCTTAGAGAAGGCGGGAATGTTTTGGATATTGAAGTAAATCATAGACAAAGAACAGTTGGAAAATCTAACTACACAAATATAGGACGATTATTTGTAGGAATTTTTGATATGTTAGGAGTAATGTGGTTAATTAAAAGGATGCCCAAAGACAATAAATCGGAAGAGATTTACGGTGATTAGGAATTATAAATGACTTTCATATCCTATTTATCAGCTCAAATTGAAAAGTTTGCATTTTTCCTAAATGATTTAATAATATCTTTTTTTCCTTTTTTTGCCTCTTATCTTAATGATTATCCTGAAACAATAATGATTATTATTGGTTTTGGAGGACAGGCTTTATTTGCGGCTAGGTTTATAATTCAATGGTTGAGTAGTGAAAGTGTAGGTAAATCAGTTATTCCAGTAGCATTTTGGTATTTTTCAATTTCAGGTGGACTTGTGCTTTTGACTTATGCAATTTGGAGAAAAGATCCTGTAATAATTGCTGGTCAGTCTGTTGGGGTATTTATTTACGCGAGAAATTTATATTTTATCAACAGAGAAAAAAAAGAAAACAAAGTAGACTTACCTAAGTAATTTTAATCAGTTGTTTCTCTGATATTTTTATCTACAAATTTAATTTATTCAAATTCATTTTTTATAGGTCTTGAAAATAATTCTCTTATTGTCTCATCAATATTAGCTTCCTTGTTAATAAATCTGCTAATAGCAAATATTATGGGAAGCTCTAAATTAAATATTTTTGACAAATTCATGGTTGCTTCGATTGCGTTTAATCCTTCCACCAAATTCCGTGGTTTGCTATTTATATTCTTTGTAATTTCTATGCCGTAAGACATGTTTCTAGAATGAGGACCACTACAAGTTAATGACATATCTCCAATTCCAGCAAGACCAAATGCTGTTTGAGGATTACCACCTAACTTTTTGATTAATGATGATGTTTCTGATATTCCTCTTGTTATCAGAGCTGCTTTCGCGTTATCTCCAAGACCTAGGCCATGGATAATACCTGCACCGATTGCAATAATATTTTTTACTGCTCCAGCTATTGAAGCACCTTTTATATCATTACTTGGGTAAAGTCTTAAATTTGAATTATGGAATAATTGGCATATAGATCTAGCATTTTTTAAGTCTTCACTTGCAACAATCGCTGCGGCGGGTTGGTTCTTCGCAATTTCATCAGCAAAAGTAGGTCCAGTGAGCACAGATAATCTTATCAAAGGAAATTGCTCTTTTATAATTTCATTAAATAATTTACCCAAATTATCAGCAAAACCTTTAGAGGTAATGACAATATTTGCTTTGTTATTAAATGAAACAATTTCTTTGATCGATTTTATAACTCTTTTACTTTCTGTTGTTATAAATATTAGATCTGATTGACCTAATCCTTCTCTATTTTTAGCAGATGCCTTTATGAGTTGGCTTAGTCGTATCTCAGGAAATCTTTTTGAAATATGATTATTAATTTCTTGTTCTCGACTTTTTTCCGACACTATTAATGTTGATCCATGACCTATTGAAGCGAGTGAAATTGCAAGTGCTTGACCCCATGCACCACCACCATAAAAATATATATTCGAATAAAGAGACATTTATGCTTTTACTCCGCCCTTACCAACAGTCTTTTGTATTGGATTTGTATAGTGAGCGGTTGGGTCCAATGGCCACCTTGGTCTTGGTTTAAATTCAAGCTTCGTACTGCCTTCACAATTATATTTTTCATAACCAGCCCATGCAATCATTGCACCATTATCAGTGCATAACTCTATAGGTGGAGCAAAAAAACTAGCATCATTCTCTATACATAATTTTTGTAATTCGTTACGAATAAATTTATTTGACGCAACACCTCCAGCCACGACTATTTTAACTTTTGAATCCTCATCTATCATTGTTTGAAATAACTTAATTGCTGATTTTGTTCTGTCAACGAGGCAATCTGAAATAGATTTTTGAATACTTGCAGACAAGTTACAGATGATTTCTTCATTTAAATCAGTTTTTGATACTATTTGATTAAAAGCTGTTTTTAATCCAGAAAAAGAAAAATTTGGATTCTTTGATTTGTATAAGGGTCTTGGCAATTTATAACTATTTGGGCTTCCATTTAAAGCCATTTTCTCAATCATAGGTCCGCCTGGAAATCCAATTCCCAGTATTTTTGCAGCTTTGTCAAAAGTTTCGCCAGCAGCATCATCTAAAGTAGAGCTTATTCTTTTATAATTTCCATACCCTAATACTGCAATTATTTGAGTATGTCCGCCTGATACAAGAAGTAATAAATATGGATAGCTAACATTTTCACTTAAACGAGCTGTTAATGCATGCCCTTCTAGATGATTTACTGCTACATAGGGTTTGTCTAAAGACATTGCTAAGGATTTAGCAAAAACTGTACCCACAATTACACCGCCTATTAATCCTGGGCCTCCAGTTGCAGTAACTAAATCAATATTTTCTATTTTTAGTTTTGCTTTCTCTAAAGATTCTTTAATTGCATAGTCAATATTATATAAATGGTCTCTTGCGGCTATTTCAGGAACAATTCCACCATATTTAGATAGATTAGAATTTTGATTAATCACAACGTTTGAGAGGATTTTTTTATCTGATCTTACAATTCCGATGGCAGTATCATCACAACTTGTTTCAATACCTAATATATTTAAATGATTTTTATTTTTCATTTAGTGTTCCAAGAAATATAGCCATAACATAAAATAGATTTAAAACAGACTAATGCAAATATAAATTATTATTGTAAGTTTTAAGATTTACTTTATGAGTATTAAATCGTTTTAGTTTGATAAATATAAACAAGCAATACAACTGAATAGTAATGACATTTAAAATAAGAATAGCTACCCGAAGATCTAGATTAGCTTTGCGTCAGGTTGAAATAGTAAAAAGTTATTTAGGACAAGAAGTTCAAACAGAGACTGTGGAAGTTATAACTCCTGCTGATAAAATACTAAATAAATCATTGTCTGACCTTGGTGGAAAAGGTCTTTTTATCAAGGAATTAGAAAATTATATCTTAAATGATGAAGCCGATATAGCTGTTCATTCAATGAAAGATATGGAAACAGAAGTTGCTTTAGAAACTAAAATAGTTGCTGTTTTGCCTAGAGGTGATAGAGGCGATGTTTTGTTAAGCAAGTACAATTCTTTAGATGATTTGCCTGACCAAGCTCTAATTGGAACTAGTTCTGTTAGAAGGGCTGCTTTTATAAAATCTTACAGGCAAGATTTAAATATAAAGCTACTTAGGGGTAATGTTGAAACCCGAATTCAAAAACTCCATGAAGGAATATATGATGGTATTATTTTGGCCAAAGCAGGACTTGATAGATTAAATATATTTGAGGGTAATGTAATACCAAAAGAAATTATTCCACCTGCGTCTGCTCAAGGTGTTATTGCTATTCAGTCTACTGAAAATAAAAAAAGCCAGTATGAAAAAGAATTAAACGATTATTTGTCCAATATTAATGATATGAATACATATTATGAAACTCTTGCAGAACGAAGTTTCCTTAGTGAATTGGATGGATCGTGTAGGTCTCCAATTTCTTCAAGCGCTTATATTATAGATAATGATTACTTATCATTATATGGAGCAGTAGCAAATCTTGATGGTACGAGAGTTATAAAATCAGAAATTAAAGGTCGTAAAGAAGATGCAGTATTGTTAGGGCAAGAGCTTGGCAAAGAAATAATGATCAAATCAAATGGTGAAACAATATATAAGTAATTTTAACTAAAGAGTTTTATTTTGGATACCCAATCAGATAAAATCACATTAGTTCTTCGAGAAAAAAATGACGCCCAAATCAATGCTCATTATTTAAATAAAAATGGTATAAATGCTGAACCATTTCCTATAACCAATTTAAATTATAATATTGATACAGATAAAGAAATTCTTAAAAAGAAATTTAACTACGTTATTATTACTAGTCCTAAAGCTATCAAAGTACTAGTTGATATAGTGTCTCATACAAAAAACACTCTTTTAAAAAACTCACGAGTTTTTAGTGTTGGATTGGAGACCAAAAAAAAATTAAATGAAGCCGGTTTTATTAATGTCTTTAGTGCAAACAATAATTCAAAATCACTTTATGACTTAGTACTAAATAGTACTAATGAAGAAGATTATGGATTGTGGGTGGCTGCAAAAGATAGAAAAGTAGATCTGCAAAATATGTTTAAATTAAATGATAGATATATTGAAATACTAGAGAGTTATAAAACCGATCCAGTACTAACTTTATCTGAGCCTATCATAAGTTTTCTAGAACACTATAATCAACTTGATCTAATTGTTTTTTCTTCAAGAAATGTTTCTATAGCAACAGATTTATTAAAAAATTATAAACTGTTTGAAAAAGTAAATAAAAAATCAACTTTATTTGTTAATAGTAAAAACATTGCTCTAACTGCAAAGGAAATTGGTTGGTCAAGAATAGAGGTTATTAAGAAGAATTTTACTAATGATATATTAAATCATATTATAAATTTATCTAAACATATAGGAAATTGATATGGTAAGTTCTAAAACTCAGAAAACGAAGAGTGATCAAGAAACTATCATTGATATGGAGCCTGTTAAAGAAGAGCACAAAAAAAGTTTTTTAAAAAATTCTAATTTTATCATTATATTTTCAAGTTTAATCATAACTATAATTTCAATTCTTTGGTTAATATTTTATTACCTACCTAATTTCTACCAATTAAAAAATAATAAAATTGAAGATTTAGCCAATAGAGTTATTAAATTAGAAACTTTGGATAAAGCTCCTAATAACGAAGAACTAAAAAACCTTAAGTTAGAAATACAGAGTCTAAGAAGTCAAATTGATAATATAGATTTAAATTCAGTTAATTCATCATCATTAGAAATAGAAAATCTCAAACAAAAAATATCACTTATAAATAATGAAATACTAAAAATTATAGAAATTCAGAAAAATAGACAGTCAAGCTCAGACACATTAGATAATTTGAGTAATACATCTGAAACTGGTAAAAAATCAAACTCGATTGAGACAATTAAAAAAATAGAAACTCCTAATAAATCTCAAGAAGAATTAATAAATGAGGCAAGAGCTGTAATTGAAAAACTCCTTAAAAGAAAAGATTTAGGATCATTAAGCAAACAAGAATTTAATGAAGGTGAATTTGATACATATAATAAAATAAAAAATTATTTGGCAGGCTTTTTCAAATTAAGGCAATTTTCTGATGATTTATCTCCTCGTTCATTGATTACAAAGGCTGAAAAAGAGTTGGATAATAAAAATTTAAAAAAATTTATAAATATTATTAAGCAACTTCCTGATAATTGGAAAATACCCATAAATAATTTTATAGTTAAGGCTGAGAATGCTCTTGAAATTATAAATAACGAGGCTCAGTAGTTGATTTTTAAGACATTAAAATTATTAATTTTTATCCTGCTTATATGGTATTTGTCTGAGTTTTTTGGGAATAACGAGGGCCTGGCCACTATAAATTGGATGGGATGGGGTATTGAAATACCTACGGATAGGCTTGTATTAATCTTATTATTATTTTCAATATTTATCATACTTATTGATAGGGTATGGTTAGCGTTTTTAAATTTGCCTAAATCTGCTTTGCGAAGATATGAAAATAAAAATAATAGAAAAGTTGAACAAAAACTAATAAAGGCATTTTTGCTTGCAAGTCATGGAGAAACTGTTTCAGCAGCAAAGGAAGCATCCTTAGTAGCTAAAAACACAAAAGACAAAAGCCTTGGAAAATTATTGAGCAGACATTTGGAGGTTACTAATAGTATTAATAAAAATGATGGAAATAATAAGGATATTGCTCAAAAATATTTTCAACAGCTTACAAGTGAAAACTCTACTGCTTTCGTAGGGCATTTAGGTTTAATGCAACAGGCAATTTTAGGTAATGATGATAATAATATAATTATTGAAGAGGGAGAAAATGCATTAAAATATGAGCCAAAATCAAAGCAAATTTTAGAAGTCTTATTTAATGCACATGCTCTAAAAGGTGACATAAAAGAATCACTCTTATATCTAAAAAAACTTAAAAGTTTTAATTTCATTACAAACGAAATTTACAAAAATATTGCCTCTAATCTCAATTATTTATCAGCTTTAGAAAATGTTAATAATGGAAATAAAAGCTTAGCAGTTAATAATTTAAAAGAAGCTATTAAACAAAAACCTAATAATATCATGGCTTCAATAAAGTTATCTGAAATAATTACTGGAATTGGCTCAAAATCTACATCGATTAAACATTTGGAAAAGGCTTTTTTATTAACTTCTCACCCTGATGTCCTCGATGCATTAGCAAAAGAATGGGATGATAAAACTCCTGGAGCTAGAGTTGCTAAATCTATTAAACTTCTTAATAAGAAATCTTCGAATGACATAGATAATGATTTAAAAATTGAAGTTGCCCGTTTTGCTATAAGAGAAAATATATGGGGAGAAGCTGAAAAAATATTATCTGAAATTCCGGAGGATGATCTTACAATTAGCGGTTTCCAGGCACTGGCGGATATAGAAAGTTCTAAAAATAATCCGGATAAAGTAAAGGAATATTTATCTAAAGCTGCAAACGCGAGCGAAGGCTTTAATTACTTTTGTTCTTCATGTGGGAGTAAAAATTTAAAATGGGAATTACATTGTTCTAATTGTAACGGTCTAAGCACTATTGAGTGGATGAAGAGTAATGATAATAAAAAATTAGATCCTGTTTTCTTACCTAGTTTAAATAATGTTTTTGAAAGAAAATTATTAAGTAAATTATAAAAAATATTCAACAGATTTAAGAATTAGATAAGAAGAAAAAAATAATAAAACTATTCCTAAAATTAAAAAAATTTTACTTTGTCTTAATTTTAAATAATTTTGAATTTTTTTGGTGTTGATAGAGTAAGAAACAAGCATATACCAAAAAGCATCTATTATTCCCGCAAGCAGTGCCATTGTTAATTTTGTTTCGATATTATAATCACTTTCAATAAATTGACTAAACACTGATGAAAAAAAGATTAGTATTTTGGGATTAATTAAAGAGGTTGTGAGCCCAAGAAAAAAATCATTAAAATTAGATTTTGAAAACTCAATTTTAGAATTAGATGAGTTTTTATAAGGTTTAAAGAAAATTAATTTTAGACTTATATAGATAAGGAAAACACTCCCTAATATTTGTATTAAGGCGATACTAATTGGCAAATATGCTATAATCATATTTAAAATATATATTGAAACTAAAGCATATAAAAATATACCAAGGCCATGACCCAAGGATGCTAAAAGGCCTGATATTACTTTCTTACTATTGGTTATGTAAATAATAACAATTAAGCTTGGACCAGGAGTGATTGCGCCTATAAAGCAAACCAATGTAATTGTTAACCAATCAAAAATATCCATCAATTAACACATGTTTATAATAGGTTTTGAAATGAATTTTGACGTAATGCCTCATATGTTACAATTGCTACTGCATTACTTAAATTTAGACTTCTGCTACCTTGAACCATTGGAATTCTGAGCCTGTTTCTTTTTTTAATCTTTTTCAATACAAAATCAGGTAACCCGCTTGTTTCGCTTCCAAACACAAGACAATCATTTTTTTTAAATTGAATTTTGGTATAAGCTTTATCAGCAAATTTAGTTAATGCATAAATTTCATTAATTTCAATCTTATCTAAGCATGATTGAATATCATCATGAATAAAAAAATCTGCATCTTTTTTATAATCCATTCCTGCTCTTTTTAACGAGTTATTATTCATATCAAATCCTAGAGGCTTTATGAGATGAAGTGTTGAACCGGTATTAGCGGCTAGCCTTAAAATATTTCCAGTATTTGGAGGTATTTCAGGATTAAATAAAACAATTTGGAACATATATTTTGTTCTTTATATCAAAATAAGTTTTAATAATTAATACCTTAAAGTTTTCCCTCAAGTATGTATTTTAAAATTCTTACAACTTGATTTTGATCTTTAGCTACTGCAGATGCAGCAGCATCAACTTCTTTCAGGGCATGCTGGTGTTCATCATTATGAATAACTATTATAGATTTATTTAAAGCAGCAGCAAAACCAGCATCAAAAGCAGCGTTCCACTGCTTATATTTATCACCAAATTTTACTACTACAATATCACAATCTTTTATAGATTTTCTTGTCCGAATAGAATTGATGTTTGCACCCTTATGATCTTTCCAAAAATTACTATTTTCATCTCCTAAAATTTCAACACCACAATTGTCTGAGGCTTCATGATTTGTAATTGGAGAAGAAAAAGAAATATCTAGTTTTTCATTTTTACATAAATTTATTATTTCTTCACGCCAGTTACTGTGTATCTCTCCTGAAAGATAAACATTTAACATATTAAGCTCCTTTTTTTATATTTTCAGATAATAATTTTGGCGCACGTGTCATTGTAATGGCTAAGGACACGCTTGCAAATATAGCTAATATACACATTCCTAATAAAATAAAATTATAATTATGTCCAAAATCTAAAAGCATTCCTACTAAAGCTGGTCCTAATGATGTTCCGAATACCATTGTTGATGTTGAAAGAGACCTAACAGAGCCTAAATTTTTTGTTCCATAATATGTTGGCCAAAAAGTTCCACCAATTGTCATTGCTAATCCCTGAGTCATGCCAAGAAAGGCAAGCCCAATCATTGCGTGTACGTATGTATCTCCATAAGAAAATATTAATAAGCCTAATGACATTGGCAATAAATAAAATGGTAAAATTTTTTCAACGCCAAATTTGTCTAGGATCCATCCTGAACTTAAAGTAGTTAAAATTGACATTGAAGTGTAAAATGGGAAAAGAGCAGTAAACGAAATTAAAGACCAATTCTTAATTTCGGTTAGGTGAACCATGTTAAAAAAGAAGGCAGTAGAAAAAATTGGAGGAATCAAAAAAGGCGCTATCACAGCCCAAAACACCCAATGATTAAGAGCCTCTTTTCTAGTCCAATGCTTTTTTTGCATACCTAATTGATTAGAAATATTCTCTTGTTTACTGTTGGGGATTCTTTCATTGGATAGTAATTTTAATATTACTGGTAATAAGATTAATAGAATTATCATTCCTATTACCCAACTATTTCTCCAGCCTATAATTGCAAATAAACTTACAAAGATTACTGGGAAAACAGCTTCACCAATAGAAAATCCCATGATTGATAATGATAGGGCTTTACCTTTATTTTTACCATACCATTTACCAATGGCAACAGCAGGTATGTGAATAAGCATTCCTTGACCAAAAAACCTTAATCCAAAAATTATAAATGGAAGAAGCCAAACCGTTTCAATGAATGTCATGCTTAAACAAAGTAGGCTTAAGCATATTATTACAACTTTTATATTGAGTGTAATTTTATACTTATCAACGTAACCACCAAAAATTAACATGGCAATAGCGGAGATTAGTGTTCCTCCTGAGTAAATAGCTCCCCAATCTCCGTGAGATAAATCAAAAGCTTGTCTAATCTCACCAGCAAATAATGAAATAAAAAAAGTTTGCCCAAAACACGAGCTAAAATATAAAAGAGCTGTAGCTAATAACCATCTTGCGTTTTCGGTAATAAAATTCATAAGGTACCAATAAATCTTTGTATAGATTATATGATCCTTAAATAAAATTTAGGCAATAGTTTAAATTTTTAATTCACCAATTTCGTGGTTTTCTATATCAAGAAATGTATCAGTAGGATTTCCAATTCTTCCATATCCATTCCAAACTTTAAACCCTAGTAATTCTTTTTGATAACTATTTAAATTTGAAAAAACATCTTTTTTTATACCTAAGGTAAAATTTTCTTGAGGCCTAAATTGTGGGCCACAAAAAGTTATTAATAATGCAAGCCTATTATCATTTGTAATATTAGCACCTGTTCCATGCCATACCCTACCATCAGTAATAATAGCACAACCAGGGGGACCTTCAGCAGATATTACTTCTATATCTTTATCTAAAACTTTATCTGGATGACGTCCAAATAAATGAGATCCTGGGACAATGCGCGTACCCCCATTCTCTTTATTCATTCCATTTAGCATTATTAAAACATTAGTTACGGCTGGCCTTGAAATAAGTTCGTTATTGTTATTAATATTTTCATTAATTTTGATATTAAATTTATTTCTTTTAATAGATCCTGGAGGTAAAAAATCCTCATTTCGATTAACGGGGTCTGGAAACCACCATTGATCAGTATGAAGATCCATTGCAACGCCACCTGGCTTAGCAATATTTGCTCCAAAGCTTGAAACTAGGAATTCATCTCCAACTATTTCTTTTACGCAATCCACATAATTGTGTTTTGCTAAAATATCTAAAAATACTTTACCTTTATTTGGCAACATCCATACTCTTTGGTTTACCCCAGCGGCATCAGTATTATTATTGAAATCACCCCATTTCTTTTTTTCACTACCATCCTCGTATGCAAGATTTAATTCTTTTTCTGCATTAGCCTGTTCAATTAGCCTTTCCATAGCTCTTTTATTTAGATCTGGTGGAATAGCGTTTTTAAGTAAACAATAACCCCATTTTTTTAAGTCAGTTTTTGCATCTTCTATTGATTCTGTTGGCTTTGGATAATTAAGGTTCATATTTATCCTCTTGATCTTATTTTATGAGGTTTAGATTAATTAGGGCTTCCTTCACTTTTTCTTTTTGATCATCGGTTGCAGGAGAGGTTGGTCTTCTAGCAAAACCACTTTCAAGACCTTGTAAACTTTGAGCATATTTACATAGAGATGGCATATTATCTAAGCCAATTGCATCCCATAAAGGCATTAGTTTTTCATGAAGATCCTTTGCAGTTTCCCAATCTTGATCAATAACAGCGTCCCATAATTTCACAGATGGACCTGGGGCAGCAGTTAAAATTGCTGCAATTGATCCTGGGGCTCCCAATTTGTATGATAAGTAAAGTAGAGCATCAACAGCACTGAAAATCATATTTTCAGGTTTTGCTCTTCTAATTAGGTCAGCAAAAAGTTTCATATCACCAGCGCTTTGTTTTACCCCTAAAACCCCTGGGACTTCATCCATTATTCTTAATAGTAAATCTGGTGATAGATAGCACCAAGGTACAACATTATAAATTAATATTGGTATCTGGCATTCATCATGTATCTCTTTAAAATGCCTTACCATTGCGTCATCGTCAGGCCTAAATAAATAGCTTGGTGGTGTTATTTGAAGGGCTGCAACGTTAAGAGACTTTACTGACTTACCTCTTTCAATTACCTCAGATGTCGAATTCGCAATAATACCTGCAACCAAAGGGACCCTACCATTTAAAGATGAAGCCGTTTCCGTCATGACAGACAAATACTCTTCTCGACTTAAAGCATGACCTTCACCTGTGCTGCCTCCAGCTGCTAGACCATGAACACCATTGTCAATTAACCAGTCTACTTGTGGCTTTATTAAGTTTAGATCAATTTCTCCGTTTTTTTTGAATGGTGTAGTGAATGGTGCGATTATTCCTTTTAATTTACTCATCTTTAAATCCTTATTTTATATAGTGGAATTAATTATTTATTTTTGTTGATTTTAAGGGCTTCTTCAATAATTAATAATTACATAGTTTCATATTGTGGAATAAAATAAAATGAAATCATTTATGAAGATATCAAAAGTACTAGATTGTTTCACAAGAAAAGAGCCCAGAAACAGCTTAAATAATATCTCAAAGAAGACAGGAATTCCAAAAGGTACAGTCCATCGTTTGTTAAAAGGTTTAAAAAATATTGGGTTTATTGTTCAAGACAGCAATCGTGATTTATATAGACTTGGAGATAGAATCATAAATTTAAGTGGTGTGGTTTTATCAGACTTAGATTTACCTCGTTATTCAAAAATGCCAGCTATCAAACTAATGAATCAGAGTGGTGAGTCTGTTCATGTATGTGTTTTTGATGGAAAAAATGTTATGTCAGTCGATAGGCATGAAATGGGACAAAATAGTAATGAAATTATTAAAATAGAAAGTGAACCAGCATATTGTACAAGTACAGGTAAAGCTATTTTAGCTTGTTTAACAGATGAACAGGTTGTTGAGGTCATAGGACAAAACCCAGTAAAATACACGACTAACACTATCACTGAAATAGATAAGATATTAGATGAACTAAATATTGTTAGAGAAAAAAATTTTGCAATAGATAATGAAGAAAGAAAGTATGGAATTAAATGTGTTGGCGTAGCAATTTATCATAAAGGCAAGGTTGTTGGAGCCATTAGCGTTACTGGTGCAAAAGATAGATTTTCTGAAAGCAGAATTTCAACTCTTGCTGATCTTGTAAAAGATGCTGCAAACTTTATTAGTCAATCTTTAGAAACAGGCTTTATTCCGAAGCTTATAAGATATAAATAAACCTATACTAAATATATGATGAGGTATTGCTAATTTTTTTGTGTTTTTTCTAAAAATTGGTTAACTTAATAAATAATTAAACTCTATACTTTTTAAAATAGATAATATGATAATTGATAAAGAAACTGATATTTTTTTAAAAAATCGTATTAAAAATAATTCAAAATTACATCATTTATTAGATCCTGTAGAATTAAGAACTGAACGTTTGAGACAGTTAAGGGAAGATAATTTAACACCTCCAAAAGTTTATAACGTAGAAAATTTAAAAATAAAAAACCGGTTTAACAAAGATGTTAAATTAAGATTTTATTTTCCAAATAACTTCAATAAAAAAACTAAAATTCCAATTATAGTGTTTTTTCATGGAGGTGGATTTGTCATGGGAGATCTTGATACTCATGACTTTACTTGCAGATCAATTTGCTTAGCGTCTCAAATGACTGTTGTGGCTGTGGATTATAGTTTGTCTCCAGAACATAAGTTTCCCTATGCGGTAGAAGAGGTAAAGGGTGTTCTAAATAGCCTTGTTAATTTTGAAAAAGAATTTTTTATTGATCTTAAAAATATTTTCGTATGTGGAGACAGCGCTGGTGGTAATTTGGCAGCTGTTTTGAGTATTAACTCAAGGGATAAAAAGGTAATTCCGATAAGAGGTCAGTTATTAGTATATCCCTGTGTCGATCTAACATTAACAATGAGATCCATGGATATTTTTCTAGAAGGTATGACTTTAACTTTTGATACTATGGACTATTTCGTTAAACATTATCTTAATTCAAGTAATGATGCAGTTAACTGGGAAGCATCACCGCTTTTTGCTAAGAATCTACATAATCTCCCTGAAACATTCATCTTTGCTGCTGGATTGGATCCTTTGCTAGATGAAGGAATAGCTTACGCAAATAGATTAAAGAGCTTTGGTAATAAAGTAACTTATAAATTATATCCCGGTCAGATACATGGTTTTTTATCGAATTCAATACATTTTCCTAAAGCTGCTGAATGTATAAAAGAAATAGCAAAAGCAGCTAACTCAATGGTATTGAAAAAGAGGGGTTAAATGGAAAAAATCATCATTTTTGGAGGGTGTGGTTTTTTAGGAAGTTGGATAGTAAAAGCCTTTTTGAAAAAGGGTTATAGCGTTTCAATTTTTGACTTAAAAATCCAAAAAGAATTACTCAGCCATGTTGTCGGAGAGGATATTAATAAAATTAAATTTATTAATGGTGATATAACAAATTATGATCAGGTCCAAGAATCAATAAATGATATGGACCATGTAATAAATTTAGCTGGGTTAATGACTCCAGACTGTAGCTCAAATCCTATTTTAGGCGCCAAAGTAAATCTCCTAGGCTCAATTAATGTTTTTGAAGCTTTGAAAAAAAATAATAATAAGTTTTTAGTTTATGCAAGCAGTGCAGGTGTTTTTGGGCAAAAAGATCATTATTACCCATTTCCAGAAACCCATTACGGTGCATATAAGTTGGCAGTTGAAGGAGTAGCAAGGGCGTATTTAAATGAAGATGGTATTTCAAGTGTTGGAATTAGGCCATATGTAATTTATGGGCCAGGAAGAGAAGTTGGGGGAACAGCGGGGGTAACTTTAGCCTGTAAGGCAGCAAAACAAGGAGAAAGTTATACTATAAATTTTTCAGGCAAGGCAGGTTTTGTTTATGTTCAAGATGTTGTGGATTTAGTTGAAATGTCAATAGCTCAAATTCCTTCAGGCGCATTAACTTTTAATATAAATGGAATAACAGCTGATGTAAGCGAGTTCATAAATTTAATTAAAAAAAATATACCACTATCAGATATAGGAATCGAAGGTGATTCATTAAGTGTAGTGGATGAAATACGAGGAAATGAGCCCTCTAAAACATTTAAAAAATTTAAGTATACTTCTCTTGAAGATGGGATTAAAAGGACTATCGATTTTTATTGAACCTTGAAAGAAAAAATAAATTATGCCTGTAAATATTTCTTCAAATGCAAAGGGCATATTATTTATAATTGCTGCTGTATCATGTTTGTCTGTAATGGATGGTGTTACAAGATACCTAACAGATTATTATAACGTAATAGCAATTAATATGTTTCGATATTTTTTCTTATTTCTATTTGTAATGTCAATTAACAGCACAGGAAATAAAAGTGTTATTCTGGTTTCAAAAAGTAAGTTTAAACTCATACAAATTTTAAGAGGTACTATTCTTGCTGTAGAAATGTGTTTTGCTCACTATCTTTTTTTAAAGATTGGCCTTATCGAGACACATGCTATTTTTGCAAGTTGTCCTCTAATAGTTGCAGCTTTATCAGTAATTTTTTTAGGAGAAAAAGTAGGTTGGAGAAGGTGGAGTGCAATATTGGTTGGCTTCATAGGTATTTTAATTATGCTTCGACCAGGCACTAAAGTATTTGACCCCTTATCTCTAATAGCATTAGGATGTGCAATTGCGTTTGCTATCTATCAAATTTTAACAAGATATGTGTCTAGTGAAGATAGTCCTGACACGAGCCTTTTTTATACTGGTATTACTGGATTTATAATATTAGGTTCGGTCGGGCCTTTCTTTTATACATCGGTTGATAATGCTCATTGGTTATGGTTGTTATTAGTCTGTATGCTTGGGGCAGGGGGACATTTTTTAATGATAAATGCTTTCAAACATAGTGAGGCTTCAATATTGCAACCTTTCACATATCTCCAGCTAGTTTTCGTTTCTATAATTGGTGTGTTAATATTTAATGAAAAGTTGGAGAGTGAAATAGTCATGGGGTCATTAATAGTGATTGTAGCAGGACTATTCACATTTTGGAGAGAATATGTAAAAAACCAAATTAGTGAGGGGATTAATTAATTGTCTAAATATAAATATAAAAATATTCTTTTAACTGGCGCAGCTGGAGCCTTAGGCAATCAACTAAGGGAAACATTATCTAAAGAATGTGATTTGCTTAGAATTTCTGATAAGGAAAATTTAGAAAAAAAATTTCATAATGAGGAAGTTCAAATTGCTGATCTTGCTTCCGCAGAATCAATATTAAAATTAACAAAAGATATAGACTGTATTGTTCATATGGGCGGGCAAAGTATAGAAGGTTCTTGGGATAATGTTTTAAATTCAAACATTATAGGTATGTACAATCTATATGAGGCATGCAGAAAAAATAAAATTAAAAGAGTTATCTGGGCTAGTTCAGTTCACACAGTTGGTTTTTATCCAAGATCCGAGGTTATAGATAGTAAAGTAATGCCAAGGCCAGATAGCAATTATGGTTTGTCAAAAGTTTTTGGAGAATCGCTAGCGCAATATTACTGGGATAAGTATAAAATCGAAACTGTGTCTGTAAGAATTTACTCATGTGTGGAAGAGCCCAAGGATCATAGGATGCTTTCAACATGGTTAAGCTATGATGATTTAAGAAGCTTAATAGTAGCATGTATGAATAGTTCAAATGTACAACATTCTGTTATTTTTGGTGTGTCCAAAAATGATTCATTACTAATTGATAACAAGTATGCAAACCACATTAGTTATAAACCTAAAGATAATGCAGAAGCGTATCGACAAAAAATAGAAAAAAACCATGGTTTTGTTGATGCACATGATCCTCTTGTAACCACTCATGGAGGATATTTTGTTTCTGCAGGACATTATGATGATACCTAAATGTTTTCAAAATTTTGATTAAAAAATCCTAAAAAATTATAATATCTAAATTTTGGTTTAATAATCTTACAGAAATAAAAAAGTGAATTAGTTAACAAAAAGATAATAATGAAAATTTTATTAATTTTTACTTGCCTTTCTTGTAATAATTGAGAAGATACGAATCAATTGGAAACAATTGTTTCTGTAGTGGGTTATTATTCGGGGGAATTATAATTAACTTGGTGGTGACCTTAATTTTAAATACTAGGGAGGAATTTTATGAAATTCAAATCTAGCCTATTCGTAGGCGCTGTAGCTTTAGCTGCAACTAGTTTAGTAGCTGTATCAGCAAATGCTGATAAACTACGTTGGAAAATGCAAAGTACTTGGGGTAGCCAGGTAGCAATTAACGGTGAAGCAGCTGTTTATTTCTCTAACAAAGTTAAAGAAATATCAGGTGGTGACGTTCAACTAAGGTTTCATGAGCCAAACGCTCTTGTTCCTTCATTAGAAGTATGGGATGCTGTTAAGAACGGATCAGTAGATGCAGGTTATACAACACCTGGTTATCATGCTGGAAAAATCCCTGCAGTTTCTTACTTTACTGCTGTTCCTTTTGGACCAGGTGCAAGTGAGTACCATGGTTGGATGGAATATGGCGGAGGCCAGCAGTTAAAAGATAGAATTTATGGCGAGTATGGCCTTAAAGCTCTTAACTGTTTAACACACGCTCCTGAAACTTCAGGTTGGTTTAGAAAGAAAATCAACAAAGTTGAAGAGTTAAAAGGAATGAAAATGCGTTTCTTTGGACTAGGTGCGATGGTTATGAGTAAAATTGGTGTGTCAACACAATTACTAGCAGGTGGAGATATTTATCCAGCACTAGAAAAAGGTGTTATTGATGCAACAGAATTTTCAATGCCTACACATGACTTAAGTTATGGTTTCTATCAGTTAGCTAAGTTTAACTACTTCCCAGGCTGGCATCAGCAAACATCAATTGGTGAGCTATTAATGAGCACTAAGGGTTGGGGTGGTTTAACAAAGACTCAGCAAGGTATTATCAACACAGCGTGTCGTGATACTATGTGGTGGGCACTTGTTAGATCTGATGCAAAGCAGGTTCCTGCTATGCGTGAGCTTGAGAAAAAGGGTGTTACATTTGTAACATGGCCTGATTCAGAAATTTCTAAGTTTAAAAAAGCATGGGATGCAGTTGTAGAAGAGAAATCAGCTTCTGACCCATTGTTTAAAGAAATTACTGAAAGCTATAACGCTTTTAGAGCAGATTATAGCATTTGGTCTTCAAGAGCTTACTTAAAAGCTAAACAGTACTAAATGATTAAATAGTACACCTACTTTTGTAGGTGTACTATACTCTTTATATTAATATAATTTTATAGAACATATTTGATAAGTTATTTAATTTTTACTTATTATTTAATTAGGGGAATAAGATGGCGCTTACTGAACAAAATATGGCAGGTTTGGTATCTATTAGTGAAACACTAAGAGTTATAGTTAATAGAGTTGGTAGAGCAAGTACATGGCTTTTGGTTCCCTTGGTTATAATTACTATGTGGGATGTTGTTGCAAGAAAGTTAGTTTGGATACAAATCTGGATGGTTGCTAACTTTGGATCTTTCTTTGAGTCTACTCTAATGCAAGAGATGGAGTGGCATCTTCATACGGTCGTTTTTTGTTTAGTATTGGGTTATGGTTATACTCATAATAGGCATGTTAGAGTTGATTTTTTAAGAGAAAATTTCACGTTTAAATCAAAAGCAAAAGTTGAGTTTTATGGTAACTTGTTGTTTATGTTACCTTTTACACTAATTTGTGTTTATTTCTCTTGGATATACATGGTGGATTCATATGTTATTAATGAAGTTTCTGCATCTTTGGTTGGTTTAAGTAACAGATGGATAATTAAAACATTCCTTCCAATAGGATACTTTTTCTTATTCTTAGGTGGAATGTCTGTAATGATACAATTAATCGCAGTAATCTGGGGTGATAATAAGAAGAAACTAGACCTTATGGTCTTGGATTACGATGAACAAAAGAAATAAGATATTGTATTCATACATATGAGATAAAAGATGTGGTTTTCAAAAGTTCCCGGCTATATATTTGATAAGCAAAAAACACCTTACTTAACAGAGGCTAAAGAGTTAACTTTAGCCCAGTCACAATATGAACTAGTGGCATACGGTGTCTTTGTGGGAACTATGTATAGTATAATAGGTTTAGCAGCAGCACTAAATCTTTTACAAAATGCAACATTAATTCATTTAATCTGGTTGTTTGTATCTTTAGGAGTTATGGGCTCAATTTTTAACGTAATAAGAAAATACGAAATTATCTCTTCGTATATCATATCAATCGCTCCTGCGATTGTTGTATCGTTTTGTTTATACGAAGCTTTTATTGCGCATGCATCATTTGTATCGCTTACGATTTTACTTTGTCTTTTTCTGTTATCTCTCAAATATGGCTGGAGGGTAACTAAAATTGTTGCTTGGCAAAGGTATACTGGTGAATTTAAAACTAATAATTATAAGAAAGTGTAGGAGCCGTTATGGATTTTGTTGATATTATAGTCGAATACTTACCAATATTCATGTTTTTGACTATGGGGGTACTTCTCTTTATTGGATATCCGGTTGGATTTATTCTTGGAGGTGTAGCTATTACATATGGCTTTATTGGATATCTCTTTGGTGTTTTTAAAATTGCGGAGTTTTTTAACTTCGTACCTCGAATGTGGGGTTTTTCGGCAGAAAACCTAATATTGGTTGCTATACCTAGCTTCGTTTTTATGGGTACGATGATGGAAAGAAGTGGTATAGCGAACGACTTGCTTAGAACCACTCAGATATTACTTAGAAAAGTTCCTGGTGGTTTGGCAATGTCGGTTACCGTTATGGGAACAGTTTTGGCTGCTATGACAGGTATTATTGGCGCTTCAGTTACTATGATGACAGCTCTAGCATTGCCAACAATGTTAAAAAATAAATATAGTCATGCCCTTGCAACTGGTGTTATCGCTGCTTCGGGTACATTAGGGATATTAATACCACCAAGTATTATGTTGATTATTATGGCTGATATTATGCAGGTTTCCGTTGGTAACTTATTCATGGGTGCGGTTATTCCTGGTTTAACGTTGGCCCTGATGTATTTAATATTTATTTTTATATGGTGTTCTATTGATAAGAAAGTTGCGCCAGCTCTTAAAGAAGGTGATTTAGTCTATGAAAAGGGCAGATTACCACAAATGGTTCTAAAAGCTTTTCTTCCACCGGTAGCTTTAATTGTTCTTATTAAAGGTTCTATTCTATTAGGTTGGGCAACACCTAGTGAAGCTGGAGCAGTTGGTGCTTTTGGAGCAACGTTACTTGCTATTATTGGTAACAAATTTACTTTACCAATGTTAAGGAGTGTTTTGCACTCATCAGGTCTAACAATTTCCATGGTTTTCATGATCATTTTAAGTGCAACGTGTTTTGCTTACGTTTTTAGATCATTGGGTGGAGACTATATTGTCGAAGAATTGATTGAAAAAGCTGGTTTAGGATCTTGGGGGTTATTATTCTTATTAATGGGTATGACCTTTATGTTGGGTTTCTTTCTGGATTGGGTTGAGATAACTCTAATTATTCTTCCTATATTTGCGCCTCTTGTTGTTTTATTGGATTTTGGTGACCATGTGTCTCAATTGACTGGCCTAGATGGTCGTAAAGAGACAATGGTTTGGTTTTTGGTTCTAATGGCTATTAACCTTCAAACATCATTCCTAACGCCGCCATTTGGTTTTGCTTTATTTTATCTAAAAGGAGTGGCTCCACCTGAAGTTGCAACATTAAGTATTTACAGAGGTGTTATACCTTTTGTTATAATACAGCTTATCGGACTTAGTTTTGTGATTTACCAGCCGGAAATGGCTCTGTGGCTTCCGCGGCTAATATAGATAAACATTAAATTAAAACCGCATCATTTAGATGCGGTTTTTTTCTAAAAGGGTTTTAAATGAATAAAATTGGTATTTGTGGTGCCGGTCTTATTGGAGCTAGTTGGGCTATTGGTTTTGCAAACGCTGGTTATTTATCCTATGTTTATGATAACAACACCAATACTGTAGAAAATTTCAATAAATATTTTGATGACTTACTTCTAGACCTAAAGACAATTGATCCAAATATTAATAAAGATAAAATTAGAAGTAATATTAAATTAAATTGTACAATTGAGCAAATATGTGAAAACGCTGTCTTGATTCAGGAAAGTATTGTCGAAGATCTAAAAGTAAAACAGGATGTTTATAAGGAATTAGATAGGCTGACTTCTAAAGAGACAATTCTAGCCTCCTCATCTTCATATCTTGTTATATCTGAAATTTCTGAGTTTGTAGAACATAAAAATAGGTGTATTAATGCCCATCCAGCTTTGCCGCCACATGTGGTGCCTTTTGTTGAAGTGGTAGGAAGCCAGGATACATCTGAAGAAATAATAAACAAAGCCCTCACAATATATAAAAAAGCAAACTATGCTGCAATATTAGTAAAAAAAGAAACGGAGGGTTTTGTTTTAAACAGACTTCAAGGAGCTCTTTTAAATGAAGCTGTTAGGCTTCATGAAGGAGGATTTGCTTCCATGGAGGATATTGATATAGCATTAAAACATGCTCTTGGAATAAGATGGGCATTCATGGGGCCGTTTGAAATAATGGATTTAAATGCGCCAGAAGGAATCAAGGATTCTTTTAGTAGATATAGAACGGGTATACAAAATTTGGCTAAACAACAAAACACTGTACCATCTTATTCTGATGAATATTTAGATAAATTGGACAAAGAGCAAAGACAAAGGTTAGCTTATCAGGATAGACCCGATAGGATTAAAAAAAGAAATCAGATGATAGCATTAATTAGAAAACTAAAACTTGAACTAGGAGAGGATGTCTAAGATGGCCAAAAATAAAAAAGTAATAATAAGTTGTGCGGTTACTGGAGCAATTCACACACCATCAATGTCTGAATATTTACCTGTCACAGCAGATGAAGTCATAGAGCATTCTTTGGCAGCTCATGAAGCTGGCGCCGCCGTTTTACATCTTCATGCTAGAGATGAGATAGATGGTCATCCAACGCAGGATCCTGAAGAATTTCAAAAATTTCTTCCTACAATTCAAAACTCTTGTGATGCAGTTATAAATATAACAACTGGTGGCGGTCCTCAAATGTCTGTTGAAGAAAGAATGAAGCCAGCAATGCATTTTAAACCAGAGCTTGCCTCTTTAAACATGGGATCTATGAATTTTGGTCTTTTCCCAATGCTTAAAAAACATAATCAACTAAAGTTTCCATGGGAAAAAGAAATGTTAGAGCGAAGTAAACATTCTCTTTTTAAAAATACTTTTGAAGACATAGAAAACATTATGACTTTGGGTTACGAAAATGGAACTAGGTTTGAATTTGAATGTTATGATGTAGGGCACTTATATAATCTTCACTATTTTCACAGAGAAGGAATGTTAAAAGGGCCTTATTTTATTCAATTTGTTATGGGGATTATGGGCGGAATTGGTGCTGATGCTGATAATTTGCTTCATATGAAAAAAACAGCTGATAAGCTTTTTGGTGAAGGAGGTTATGAATGGTCGGTAGTTGGTGCAGGTGCAACTCAAATGAAAATTAATGCAACAGGTGCTGCTTTAGGTTCGCACGTTAGAGTTGGACTTGAAGATTCACTATGGGATGGTCCTGGTAATTTAGCAAAAACAAATGCAGATCAAGTCAAGAGAGTTGTAGAAATTCTTAATGGGTTGTCATTAGAGGTTGCTACTCCAGATGAGGCAAGGCAAATGTTAGGCTTAAAAGGTAAAGATAAAACTAACATTAAGTAGAAGGCTTACAGATGAATTATGAAAAACTTCTTGATGGCAAAAAGGCAATAATTACTGCTGGAGCCGACGGCATCGGTTATGCAATAGCTAGAAGGTTTGAAAAAGCAGGCGCCTACGTATTTGTTTGTGACATAAACGAAGAAGCTGTAAATAAAGCGAATAGTGTTGATGATAATATAAAAGCTACCGTTTGTGATTTGAGGCAAACTCAGCTTATCTCATCCATGGTTGAAGAAGGATTAGATCATTTAAAAGAAATTGATATTATTGTTAATAATGCAGGGATTGCAGGAGAAACAGCTGCAGTAGGTGACCAAACTCTTGGTGGATGGCAAGAATGTCTTCAAGTGAACATGACTAGTCATTTTGAAACAATGAGACTTCTGGTTCCACGTATGAATGATGAAGGATCAATTCTTTCAGTGTCATCTGTTGCAGGAAGAGTTGGGTTTGCTTACAGACTTCCATATGCGGCGACAAAATGGGCTGTTATTGGAATGGTTAAAAGTTTAGCCATAGAGCTTGGGCCTAGAGGCATTAGGGCTAATGCTCTTCTTCCTGGTATAGTTGCAGGTGAAAGGCAAAATAGAGTAATAGAAGCCAAAGCTAAGGTTAAAAACATTTCATTTGATGCAATGAAAGACGAAATATTGTCTGGAGCGTCTCTTAATAGGTTTGTTACGCACGATGATTTAGCAGAACAGGCACATTTTCTTTGTAGTCCCCTTGGAAAAAACATATCTGGGCAAGCTATAAGTGTCTGCGGAAATATTGAAAAAGCTGGCTAAACCTTTTCTGAAATTTCATCTAGAATAGGATAGATATAGGATTTAAATAAATCGGGATTTTCAGACATTGGGAAATGACCGATCCCTTCCATAACTTTGGCTTTTGCACCCTTAATTCTACTTGCTGTTTCGATTGTCTTTTCAGGTGTGCATGAGCAATCATACTCTCCTGATAATAAGTAAACGGGGCATTTTGATGTATCTATTAGACTTGATCTGTCGTCAAAATCTCCGTCATGCCAGTAAAAATAAAGATCTCCCTTAAATACTCCAGGGCCTCCTTGCATATAATGCCACAAAGTTTCATGTTTAAATTTATTTGGACTTTGCGGAGCAATTTGAG
>Ga0255755_1000935_pt1 | contig 28166 bp, 39 predicted proteins | sample 011ome_18_FD_179955 | JGI IMG/M metagenome (GOLD analysis project Ga0255755, IMG submission 179955) | Coastal salt marsh microbial communities from the Groves Creek Marsh, Skidaway Island, Georgia - 011501BT metaG (version 2) | ecosystem: Environmental > Aquatic > Marine > Intertidal zone > Salt... | reverse complement strand
TTCCATGTGGTGGACGTCCCACGTTCGCAGAACTTGAAGCAAACGAAGCGGATGTACATATATTAGACCTGAGTTATAAACTTACTCTATTGGATAGAGATATCATATATAGGTACGACGGTATTGGCGACGATGATAATCTACGTTTACGTGTAGACTATTTAATAAAAATTATATCCGACGAAGAATTTAAGAAGGAACTTCAAAGACGTGATAAACATAAATGTAAACTAGAGGATATACGGAATATATACGGAATGTTTTCCGATACGTGTGGTGATTTACTCCGTCAATGGATGATCGATCCAACTAAAACGAAGGAGATATTGCGTACCGTTCACGCATTAGCTGATTATTCGAATAATGTCATAGCAAAAATACGAAATAGGTACAACTGTACGATACCCTATTATATATTGTTACGTGCACTTTAAGAATAGAGTCGTTTACATCATAAATGAAATTAATAGAAATAGCTTCGGCAATTACATCACTTTTTCCATTTATGATTTTAGAGAATTTTGGTAGTGTATCGAGTGTATTTTACCATTTACATAGAAATGAAACCATGTATAAACTTGTTTATATATCCAGACATGTAGATCTTATACGATTGGGGTACGTACTAAAAGGTGGTTTCGATTACATGGAACTCGTATTCAATTTTTTATCCATAGTTATCATTTATAAATCGAGTATTCATGATAAAAAGTATATGGATGTAAACTTAATCATAAGTGTAATTAAAAGTACATTTGGTATGCCTAAATTACACTACCTCGTCTCACTTTACTTTTGGTTTGTAGCATTTATTATTCATTACGATACTGTATTTGGAAGATATACAGATATAATAGTAAACTTACTTTTGTGTCCACCCCAATATTTATTGAAGAATAATATTATTGTTGTATAATAGAAAATGAACAAAGTTATATTATTTGTATCGTTTTTACTTATTATATGGTTTTTCATACCCATATATGAAAAACCCAGAGTACTAAAAAGTGTATTAAGTGAAGATGAGTGTAAACATATACAAGACATTGCGTCTAAAAAATTAGAAACGTCTACGGTATCTAAAAGTCGTGATATAGATGAAAAAATACGTAAAAGTGAAACGGCGTGGTTAAAAGCATCAGAAGATCCCGTTGTTAATAAACTTATACGTAATTGTGTATCAATGACGGATCGACCTTTTCGTAATTGTGAAGATTTACAAGTTCTTAGATATAAACCGGGTGGTTTTTATAAACCACACCAAGATTGTTTTCCAAATGATAAAAATAAACGCATGTACACATTCATAATTGCCTTGAATGACGAGTATGAAGGTGGTGAAACAGAATTTCCAAATATAAATAAGCGGTACCGTTTAGAAAAGGGTGACGCTTTGTTCTTTAATACATTAAACAATTACGAATGTATAACTAAAAAAGCGTTACATGGTGGCGCACCCGTTAAATCAGGTGAAAAATGGGTATGTAATTTATGGATTCGGAAATACAGATATTAACTGACTTATATAATAATCGCGTCGATCGAATGCTAGATGTACAAGTGTACATACATTTAAAAGACTATATACGAAATAATATATAATATATTCGAAATATAAATTATACGTCGCCAAAGTAAAACACACCGAAAGATAAAATGTATGTATTTTTAAAATATCAATCTTATTTTCTAGGACTGAAACGTATGATATTGCAGACATAAATGTATCCATAAGTGACTGATAATTATCCGATATCATAATAGTACCCATTATTGTCGTAAAAAGCATAATAAAATGCATAAATTTATACACACCACGTATTTTAACACTTCTTACATCTATATTTCTCGCTCGAATTTGTTCCGGTTCTGGTTCTGGTTCTGGTAATGGTGGAGGTCTTTCAGCCGTATTATCTATACCTATCACGGGTATATCATCCGGGTTTATAACGACGTTATAATATTCATTCGTCGTCATTTCCTCTTCTTTTATTGAATAATATTTTTAAACCAATTTTTGTAATAATGGTACATTTCACTAATTTAATAATCGTACGAAAACACTTTTGACTCCGTTCACGCGCATTAATTTTTCTTATTTTATGTAAATTATTGCACATCTCGATATAATCACCATCCCGTATTTTATGTTTATTATCATCAATTATGTTTAAAATGCGTCTCAGGTATTTTTCCATATAGTATACTTTATATAATTAATTTAGTTTAAGACGACAAAAACTTCCCAGTTTCGTCAATGATGAGTTCACCTCGATCAGATAACATTTTTCGGTGTAACATGTGGTGTTGCTTAACATCGTCTTTGTTTTGTCCGACATATGGTACGGCGTAGCCTTGTTCACACATCCATTTGTTCACGTTCGTCCAAATCCCATCTTCGTGAACCCAAAGTTCACCGAGTGCGCGTCCGTATTTACCGACCGAGTCGCGTTCGGGACATCTCAATTCAATCTCGATGTCGTCCTTATCACACTCGACAGCTTTCGTCACCCACCCGGCAAGTTTCTTCTTGGCATGTTTCCCATAAACCTTTTCGGTCAAATCACGCGTTCGCGATTCTTCGGTATCGATACCGAGCAATCGTACGCGTTGGCGAATGAGTACATCAAACCCCAAATCGATAAGAACGTCAACGGTATCACCGTCAACGACTTTCGAACACGAGTCGATTTTGTATTTAAATTCACATGGTTTTTGGTTATAGGTAGTCATTATATATATAGTTTAATAAATTAATCTTTAACCAAGCGTATGATGACACTCCCAACACAACGTTGCGACGGGGTACTGTTTATGTAATTCTATAAACTTCCTCAATATTACATGTGTTTGATATCCTTCTTCCGTTCGTGATTCTGAGACAGCAATTTTTAAAATTTCGGGTCGAGATTTGATAGTATGTGCATGCGTTAAAATACATTTTTTACCTCCACTTTGTATTTCATTTTTCTTAGCACCACATCCCAAACACGATGGAGCAGTTCTAAAAAAGTTTTTTACTAAATTGGCGGCATTCGCTTTCGAATAGTGTATTATATTCTCTTCCGGTGTATCCTTTGGAATTGTAATACTATATTTCTCGCTCATATTTTGAATTTTTGTTTTTTGTAATTTACAATCTATAAAGTTAATCGAATCTTTTTTCAATTTTCGAAACATACTTGAATTTGTATCGTGTAGATTTTTAATGTTATCATTTATGTACATATCCGATACAAGTTCACATAAATCATCCATTATTTCATCGTTATTTTCTTTATTAATTTTCAAACATTTTGTTTTTTCATCGCGCTCAAATTTATCACCCGTCGTTAGAAATCTATACACCTCGATCATGGACCGGAATCGTTTACCTTCCGGTGAAAAGTAATAGTTATCGGTCATACCCACAGATTTACCCGATTTTCGTGTTTCTATTTTGACATACCATTCATCATTTATTTCTTGCCCCTTACCTTTTAGATATTTCTTAAGACTATTGAGAGCCGACATTACACTACTCTATAAATCACGTATCCTTTTAAGTTCATCGCATATTTTCAAATAATCACCTTCGGGTAAATTTTCCGAGTTTTTATCTATAAGTTCCATAACAATTCTTGAAACATTTCGTAATGTTACATCTCTATCATACGTAGGTTCTGGTAATAACGGTGGTCGACATAACCAATCCGTTCCCGTAATCGCCCCGTCGTAATTGTATATTTCGCGAATGTGTGTTAGGAAATCCCGTAATCGCGTATAATAAGTGGTGGGTGAGCAGACAGAGTCGTGTCTGAAAATATAATCTTTAATAACGAGCACGTTTTGAGTATCACTCCATAACCCTCGATTATAATTAAACATGGATATTGGTCGGATAGTACCATCCTCGGGCGTCGGTAACATATCGTTACGGTTAAGATACGATGCGTTATAATTGAATGAAAATATAGGGGACGCGTATGCTTCGATGCTTTGAACAGGACCCCGCCCGCGATCGTTTTCGTATATTACCTTAATGAGTATATGCTGAATACCTTCACATGGGTTAGGTATAGTTGACCGTATACTACTATTGACGAAAGGTGTTGACGGCATTTATATACACTTACATTTATTCCTTATCTGGTTTTATAAGAATTTCGGGTGCATCATCAACTATATCTATAACATACCTACTTTCATTATCTGTAGGAGATACTGTTACTATTCGACATTTATCGGTACTGATCATGGTTTGATCTGAAACTTTAGTTACTGGTATTGTAATGGGTCGACACAAGAGCATCCACATTTATATTATACGTCATTTAAAAATAATAATATAATAATATAAAAAATGGGTGAAGATGTAAAGAAGTATATACAGGAAGGTATACACTTTTCAAACGATATAATGGATGTCATTGAAGATGTTTCCCAAAGGTACCAAGAACATATTTCTGTATCAATGGAAATTGGTCATTTTGATGAAATTAATAAATATATGATGAAATTGTCTAGAGCTCTTATAAGATATAATAAACAGTATAGTGGACTTATAAGAGATTATAGAGAGGAAGGAGTAGTAGAGAGTGAAAAAAAGGGGTTAGAAACAATAACCGAAGAATGATTAAATGATACAACAATATGCCAAACACGTATATAAAGTACTTGGTCCCGGTTATAGTGAGCGGGTGTATCACAATGCGATGGAAGTTGTCTTGCGGAAAAATGGGGTGCACTACGAAACGGAGAGAATAGTTCCTATTGTGTTTGAAGGGCACACAATAGGGAATCTTCGCGCCGATTTAATTTTAAATAATAAAACCGTGGTCGAACTGAAATCGGTTAAAACCGTGAATGATGTCATGGTAACCCAAGCGCAAAACTATCTACGCTTGACGGGGTTCCCGGAAGCGTACCTGATCAATTTTCCACCTACACTTAACACCGAATTGGAAATCAGGTATGTGACTTTGAATCCTCCATCTGATTCATTAGATACATAACCGGAATCAGTTGATAAATTTTTTTCCATTCACTTTTGGATTCCTCGTAATACTTTTTAGGGTCTTTAAGCCCCTCTTTTATAATTTCGTTTATCTTTTCTGTGTAGAACTTGATTTCTTCTAAACAGAAATTGTAATATGGATCGTTGTTCATTACCTATATTAAAGACTTATCTTTTAAGCTTATCGTTGATGTTTTGGAAAACTTCGGGTGTATTTCGCTTTTTGTTCGCGAAGTTTTTGAGCATGTTACTCAAGCTCGTGTATACAACACCTCTTCTCAAAGGGTTCATTCTCGCCTTCGATTTAGATTTAGATTTTGGTTTTGGGGAATTTGGGAACTTATTGTTCGTTTCCTTTTGCAACTTTTTAGATTTGCTGTTACGTACTGGGAAGTTCATTTAGTATATATTTAGATTTTAAATCGTTGGTATATATTCCCAACTAAGAACCCCACATATCTTTTTCCAAATAACGTCCTGTTGGTATAATTTTTCCTTCGATTTCAAAAGTGGAAAATATTTAAGATATTTATCTTCACTCAAAAGTTCACAAAATTTATAGAGTACATACGAGTAACTCAAAAAGTTTTTACGTTCACTCGGACAATTGTCATCGAATGGTTTTTGTATATCCTTGAACATTATACGCAGTCTCTCTTCAAGTTCCTGAGGCATAGACGGTGGTTTTACACCACTTATGATATTTGTTATGTACGGGACGTGTTCATAATATTTATTGAGTTTCAATTTTTTTAGAAGTGTGCGAACACGGGCGTGTGTAATTTCATCTAAAACTTTTACCTTTATTTTTTTGAGTTCGTTGCGTAGTTGTTCTATTACCTCTGGTGGTATAGTTGTCGTCTCTTGTGCCTGAAACTGCGATAACCATTCATTAAAATGATTTTCACGTTTATACGAATAATTGACTATTTTTTCCGATGTTTCTTGTTCTTCTCTATATGTTAATTCTTCACTTATAAGTGTTGCTAAAATCATACCACAATTATCACACACGAGGTCACTTGTATCTGTAAAATGAAACACATTACTTTCTGGACACACGGGACATACTTCACGTTTCTTTTCTACGGGTCTATCTATATTTAACTTTTCTACATCTATTAAATAATCATTAAATATGTCTTTTCTCTGTAGTCCAACTGTTTCTTTACAATTGAAAACATTATCGGTACTTATTTCTTTTTTAAGTTCATCGGTATACATTTCTAGATACGGCATACACTTTATTATATATTCAGACAGTTCAGTTTCGTATTTTGATTTATTAATAGGGTCATCTCTTATAGAGTTTTCCCATGTTTCAATTTTATTATTATATCTACTTAAAAAATTACCTTCCATATATTAATTAGATAGAATGATCGGTAATCTTTTAACTAACGTTATCATTTGGGTGTACTCAACATTACAATCACTATTTTCCATTCCAGACTATAGAATTGCGGATTCGTCTATGGAATATTTTTTAGATCATACAAAAACACCTTTACCGGAAGAACTCGACGAATTCTGGTACGAAGAGCGTAACGAATGGGATGAAGATACTGAAAGTGTTTTCAAAACATTAAACTTTTCAAATTATAAAGATACAACAATCCCTGAAAATGTTACGAAAACTGTGGTTCGTGTTAAATATTGGTACAATAACATGATGTATAAATATTTAACGTATGATATGGATCACCCATGGCCACCACCACGTAAAAATGGTGTTGTATTTAACATGCCAATCGTTTCAGCTGTTTTGCTCGATTCGGATGATAAACCAGTTAAAGATCTTTTAAACAAGATTCGACGATATGCGGGTCCACGTAAAGATTTCCATAACGAAAAAGTTAAAATTAAAGATATGTTATTTTATGACATAGACACACTTGAAAATGAATTTCCAAAAATAAAATTAAAAAGTGCAATTGGTACGACTAAAATCGTAAGCACAGTTGATGGATATATTACTGATCTTCGGGTACCTTAGCTGCTAAGTAAAATTTCAACTCACCCAAATTAGCAACGTTATATTTTAATATCAAAAACCTATTCTGTTCTTCCTGCATGATTTGTACCGTAGAACACATACTCGTCGCCTTTGTAAATATATTCATGTATCGAAGGGAATATTCACCCGAAATTTTGGGACTTTCTTCCGTACATTCAATATTCGTTTCTTGATTTGCAAAATCACCCATACACTGTAGTTTGAGACGTGTACCTTCCCTTGTTATTTTTATAACATTACCAATATTATGCATATCTCTACATATTCTCTGAAAATCCATGGATGCCATTGGTGTAATCGTTGTCATGGTCATAACTGGTACTTCAATTTGGTTTTCATTTATATCGAGTAATTTCAAAGCAAATTTAGTACACGTTTTCTTTGATTCATTATGAATTTCAATATTCATAAACTCTTTACAATTTATACTTATTATAAGAACATCGTTATTTGTAATGGATTTAAGAAGTTTGAATGTGTTCGCGACATTTATACCCGCAACTATATCGGTTTCACATGTATATTCTTCGAAATTATCCGATGAGAGATACACGTCAACCAATGATGTACGAGCTGTATCGAGAGTTACTATGTATATACCATCAGGTTTAAAGTATATATTTACGTCGTTGAGTATATCTTTGAGTACTTCAAATGTTGATTTTATGGCACTCGCCTGAATTGTTGCCAATTTCATATCTAAAAGATATGAGTTTTAATTCTTTATATTCTTATTATATGCATCTGATACACTCTGGCTAATCTTATCTTCGAGTTCCTGGGTCATAGCGGGTTGTAAAGTTCTACCATAATCATCTAAACCAAATAAGTCTCCTGAACCTTCACCGTCTAAACTTGTTGTCGAACAACCACCAAAATTACACGTCTCTAATTCCTGCACGGGTAAAAGTGATTCTAACCAGTTTCGTATTTCATTACCGACTAAAAGTTTACCATTTTTTGTAAGCATTGTTGGAACACGTGTAATTTTATTTCTATATTGTGGTGGTATACCCAATTTATTAATGTTATGGTATTTAACAATTTGCTTGAGCTGTGAATGTTTATTAATATAGTCAATTATATCCAAACTATGATTACACTGTGGACTATAAATTAGAAGGGACATATCTTAAATTAGACTTTACTTTTTTTTCATTGAAAAAACACATTTTATACATTTTTTTTATACATAGAATATAGAGGAAAAAAATAAAATCTTTGTAAAAAAAGTGATTACCCAAAAAAAACTTTTTTTAATATATACAAACTATCTTCTTGAGAATGATGTTGAAATTCAAAAATAAATTTTTCTTTTACTAATCACTTTTTTTACAAATATTTTAAATAAAATAAAAATAATTATTAATATTAAATAATGAATACTATACTATTAATATTATTAATACTTACTGTACTCATAACCATGTCCAGGACGGAAATGTTTACAGAACAATTTGGATTCTCTGGGTATACTAAACCAATAGACACTTTGTTATTAAACGGTACCGACACGGATTTATCTGATTACGAAGAATCGGGTGAAGAAATTGAAGTATCTAATGATCTCATGCAGGAAATGGTTCTCGCAACAAACAAAGAAGTTTCTAAAAAAACCGGTCTTTGTACGTATATTATTGAAACACTCACCGTAAAAAAATACGTAAATAAAAAGAGTAATCAGGAAATATACAGATGTATGTTCATGTCAGTGAAACATAAGGGATTTGCAGTAGGATTTATAGTCGCGTCTGATTTACGAATCATAGATGGTCGTGCAACTGTACTGAATGTAAGAACACAACCTATCGATATTAACCCGCCATCTGATCCAAGTATTTACCAAAAATCAATAAAAGGTAAAGAATTTGAAGATTATACAGAAGTTAGACAGAGTGAAATTGATATAGTTAAAAATACAAAAATAATAGATAAGGTTATACCTAATCCACAAGACATGTACGGTAAAATTAACATTTAAAACTCTAAAATAATTATAATGATCAGTATTGATGAAATAACACGTATAGCTGAAAAAAGAAATCAGTTGAAAAAGGAAACGTATACAAAAATTTACGAACAGATTTCAAAGAAGATACGCCAGTCAGTAGATTTGGGCCATAAATATTTGTTTTGTCAAATACCTTCTTTTGTTATGGGGTATCCCCATTTTAACAGAGCAAAAGCACTACAGTATATAAAACGACAATTTGAAATAGGTGGATTTACAGTTCAGATTATAGGCGAATACGAATTATGTATTTCATGGAAACCGAAAAAAAAATCACGAAAAAATGAACAACATGAAGATCCAGAAGACACAGAGGATTTTCCCACTCTCGTAAACCTTAAAAAAGCAGCAAATAAATACAGGGGAAAATAAGTAATGCGTGAGACTTAAAGTTTAAATATGTAAATATACTACAAATATGAGTGATCCTTTAAATATACTCGTCGAGGCAAAACGTGAATACATAGGTCAATTATGTTTACTCATGTGTCCAGTTATGATTGAAACGTACGAAACCATGTACGAAGAAGCATACAAGCTTACAAAAGGTAGAAAGGTTCTTGTAATGTACCAAAAACTTTTAAAAGAAGTTCCAAATTGGAGTGATGCCATGTCTAAACAACATACTGATAATATAACAAACAGATGTGCATGGTTTAACGATCTATTAGCTGCAGTTTTTGTAAGTTGTGTTAAAATTTTATCCGCAGTTCGATTGAATAAGGATAATAAGAAAATTTCACTGAAACTTCCAACGAATGAAGTTTTTGTTCAAACGTGTTATAACAATGCAGCCAAAGATTTATACAGAGACCCATACATTTATCACGAAACGCAAAACGAACACGCTAGAAACGATAAATTATATGAGCGTTTTTGTGCGTGTATCGAAACAACTGTAAAAGAACTCATACCGGTACAACAGATTTTACAAACGTATATGTCTCAAACACAAGAGGGTCAGGATTTAGACCTCGATGAAGCTGAAGTTGGTGACTCTGAAGACCCTGACCTTATTGATGGTTACGAAGAGGAAACGTCAGAAGAGCCATTTGATGCAGAACCTCCAATGGGTCAATCTATGGAAGCTCCAATGGAAGAACAATCTACGGAAGCTCCAATGGAACAATCTATGGAACCTCCAATGGAACAGGTAATGCAACCAGAACAAAGCTCACCATTCGATAATGAATTTAAAACTATTAATACTAAACAACAACAACAACCATACCCACAGCAACCAGAAGAAGAAGGGGTTTTATTTCCGGACGCATCCGAAACCCGTGCAAAAAAAGTTGGGTACTATTAAATGGAGTTCGAAGACTATTTAAGAGACCCCGCGTGGGCCGGAATAATCGCCGGTTTTATAACCGCAGGATACATACACTTTAAAGCAAAGATCAACAACGAAGGTAAGCTTCCAGTAAGTGCATATACTAAACCAGCTGCACTGACCGCAATTTTAGTATTTTTTATTGTTACTAACGGACTAGGTAAGAAAGAGACCATATCAACGGAACCATTTTAATTTTCTGACTTAAAGATAATATACATATTTACAGTATAATATGACTTCCGTGACCGCATTCAATGATATGATGGGTCAATTTCTTGTGGAATTACACAAGACATTTCCAGAAGAAAAAGGCTTAAAAAAGTGTTTATCGGCTTTCGATTTAATGAAAGCTTCAAACCCACGTTTAGTTGTAGACGGGTTTATGCAGGGTGTTACCCCATATGCCGATAAGATTTCGTCCAAAGACGAATCATTTTTCATTGAAGAATCTAAGAATTTAGATTTCATGAAAGGTGTAAACCTCGAAAAACACTGGGGATCTGCTTCAGAGAATACAAAAAGTGCAATTTGGCAATATGTTCAGACGCTATATATGCTCGGTACAACCATTAGTTCTATCCCAGAAGACACACTTTCCATGATTGAGACAGTTGCAAAGCAATGTGCAGATAAAATGGGTGAAGATGGAAGTGAACTTGACGAAGCTGCATTGATGAAAACGATGCAGGGTATGTTGGGTGGTATGATGAAAAAATAAACTCACTATATATAAATGACATCTTGGTTTGAAGATCCAAAACAATTGGTTCGAGTAGACAGAGTTCACGAATTTTGGCCGTCAAAGACGCAATCTTCAGCAGACCGTGTTAACGCAACTGCTCGTTTTATTATTTATGCGACGTGTATAATATACCTCATACGACGTGATGCACGTATATTTGTTTTGGGAGCAACCGCACTCGGCGTTCTTTATATAATGGAAAAATCTAATATGGTGAAAGAAGGTGTTATACGACCAACAAACGTATACAATAATGTAGGTAAAGAGTGTTCCATGCCAACAAAAGATAATCCAATGGGAAATGTTCTTATATCGGATTATGCAGATAGACCAGACAGACCTCAATCGTGTCATTACCCAACCGTAAAAACCCCAGTAAACAATTTTCTTACAGGTGACATCAAATATGGTCCAGCCCGTTCGCGTTCAACTATGCCCGAATATCAAAGAAATGCATTATCGAGACAATTTGTAAGTATGCCAGATACATCCATTGGTGGTACACCATATTACGAATTTATCCATGGTAAAAGAGATAATACATGCCGTCAAGACCCAAGATTGTGTAACCCAGACGCGAGAGGTGTTCAACTTGAGGCGTTTTCAGGACTTGATCCAAACGGAGATAAGAGAAGTGGTATGCACAGAGGTTCTGGATTAGGACCTTAATTTTAAACAATTTAATAATAAAATAGTAGATACTCGATTTCCATAAACAAAATCTTTTGTAATAATAAATGGCGTATCAACTCCAACCAGGAATGAAAATGGTTCAAGATCACGCGGTTCCCGCCGTTTGTGCAACCGAAGAAGTTTTTGTATATCCTCAGCCCAGTACCCTTAACTATGGATCGGATAGACCAAACACTATGTTATATGGAACCTCGCCATACATGGCGGGTAAAGGTTCACCAGCAGAATTCATTGATTCATCTGACGAACTCAGACCACAAAGTACATCTCGTTTCAATAAAGTTTTAGCGAAGACTTACGAAAGAAACTTTCACCCACTCCAAAATGTCGAGTGTAAATTACCACTTAGAACACAATCCTATGAACCATCGAGTACCAGAGCTGAAATGCAAAATGGGTTGTTTCAGCAAAGATATCTCAATAAAAATCTCGCTAAGAAATAAGAATGGCTGATCCTATATCTATAATGGCTATAGCCGGCTTAGTTTATGCCGGTAGAAAATTGAGTCAACCAGACGAAAAATATACAGTAGAAGGTAATCCAATAGAGGAAGAAGAGGTAGTTTCTGATTTCTCTAATATGGAGGTTACTCAACAAACAAATTATTTAGGACCTTTATCACCATTAGTAGAACCATCGTATAATTCAAAACAAGAAATGGGGTCGTTTGGTCAAATTGCTCCACAACAACGATCTTCGGGGGGTGAAGTTTTGTCTATGAGAAATCGTATGTATGATGCGGGGCGAATGAATAATCTTTCACCAATTGAAAAACAACTCGTCGGACCAGGTTTGGGTGTTGGACCAGAAGTTCCCGCGTTTGGGGGTAATCAACAATTGTTTCGTGTTAACCCAGAGAATGTTGGTGCGTATCGCTTAACGACTTTACCCGGTAGGTCGGGCCCCGCATTTGATGCGAAAGGTGGTAGACGTGGTATTGTCGGTGAAGTTTCACATAATAGACCAGAAAAGACGGCGTTTTTACATGATCGTCTTCCTCCAGTTGCAGGTAGGGCACAGGGCATGACTGGTAGAACACCAAGAGCAGAACATGAACGTACAAAGAGAACAACAAATAGATCAGAAACGGGTTCGAGAACTGACACATTAAATTTTGCATCTGCAAAGAGAACGGTTTCTGCACTTACACGTGCTCAAGAGCCAACACGAAACAAAGCCGATGGTTCTATCGAACAGTATCAGTACAATAATCAACCAGCCCCAGGTATTAGTAGCTTTGTTGGTGGATACTTGAACACACCAGCGACTAAGATCGGTGAAAAGAGAACGTACGGTTCTGCATACACAGCCGAAGAACTTACAAAATATGGTTTCAGACCAGACGATCGCCGTGGTAAACCAAATAGAGCTGCGGGTCCAGGACGAATGAACGTTCGTGCCGATGCACTTAATCAAGGGGGTATGGTTACGAGTGTTCGTTCCGATACAACGAGAATTGATGGTCGAGTAAATGCTGCGAATGGCGCTTGGACACAACAATATAGAAACAACGATTACCATAAATTCAATGCTTATAAGGGACACGAAAATCCAAATGCTACTAATATGAGTTTGGATACAGCTAGAAGACAGCTTTCAAGTAACCCATTAGTTCATAGTCTTTCTTAAATAAATATAAATTGAGACATACACTCATTAAAATATTGTTCATATATTTTAATGAAGGTACATACCTTAGATATAGACAGTGGTGAACGAGACCCAGTTTTGTACCCAAACGTAGCTGATTATGTTGTACACCTAAAAAACCCGATTTACGATGTAAGTAAAATTTCACTTATATCAGCACGTATACATAATAGTCAGTTACTTATAAATGCTCATAACAATACGTTCACAATAAACAATACGTCGTCTAACTACGATATAACAATACCAAACGGAAACTATGATGGTGAAGATCTAGCTTCAAATGTTGTTGTAAATTCGGGTGGTAGGTTATCTGGATCTTCGTATGATAAAGATACAAATTCGATAACGTTTGAAGGTCCAAGTCAATTTAGTTTTGATTTCTATAACGGTACAAATGGGTATAAATCAGGTGTCAATGGTAAAACAACACCACATGATATATTAGGTACAAGTGCTTCTAACGTATTCTCTACATCTATCTCTCCTTATAAATTACATACTGGTAGCGTCAATTTACAGGGTCCCGATGCAATTATAGTTAAACTGAGTAGTGGTTCTGACGAATTTAACAAAACAGTATTTTCTGAAACACCTTTTTATACAGGGCGTATACTTCTGTGTGGGGATGTGATTAACTTTTCGGGTGTTGACGATACAGTTGAACATAATTTTGATTCTGGATCACAAAAAACGATATCAAGTTTACGTGTTCAGTTTTATTACAGTAGTAACAATCGGTTAATACCATATGAGTTTAGAGATGCGAATCATATACTTAAACTTGCGGTCACATGTTCTACTGATAAACTTGAGAATATTGCTAAAGTGGAACGAGACTTTTCTCTTCCACCACCTATGAGTATCCCCGAAATGGAGGATCCGCGTAGATGGGATGCGTTTATATCTATATTTATGGTAGTTGCAACCGGTTTATTTTTATTATTGGTTATGCGTAAGCCTAAACTTATCGAGTAACCGCGAAGATTGGTTGCGCTGGCTTTTGCACACGTGTAGAGACACGGGAGATACCGACGTAGACCAAGATAGACAAGAGCGTTGTGAACAAGGCAGTAAGAGTGTAGTTCATACCACCGTTCTTGTTAACCTTAACAACTTGGTTAACAGTCCACCTGACCAAGTCCATCCACGAGAGGGCGGCGGCAAAGGAGAAGCCGGCAACAACGGCGTTGAGGGATTGGGACTCGAGTTCACGAGCGACGAGCGTAACAGTTTCAGCAGCAGTAGACATTTTTATATATAGTATCCTGAGATTTTAATCGGGGAGTAAATCTTCTTCTATTAAAATTTTTTTATAGTGTTTTGGTTTCATATATCCTTTTAACATACCAACATTTATGCGTTCCATTCCTGTGTCGGATCCCGAATCTGTTTCTGTATCGGAATCACTTTCAGTATCAGAACTATCATCGTCATCATATAATTTAAAATGTTTAGACGTTCCTTCATATCCTTCAGGTTCCGATGTGTTCATTACTATCTATAGCATTTTTTAACATTAATTCTGACGGATTTTTTGGTTCCCACGCATCCCAATTATCGTACGCCATATTCATTTTGACAAACTTATATTCGCGTCCTGTGTACCGCGTAAAAGGAATTTCTTCATCTTCAAATTCAATGTCATCTTCTTCGTCTTCTTCATCGGAAGATTCTTCGTATATTTCCGGGAAATGTGTTCCCATTTTCTTACCAACTTCGTTCATGGCACAATATTTCATAGCGTATTCCAAATCTTCACCGAGTACCATATCTCTACCGGAAGCCTTGGCGTATTCAGCTGCGAGAACCATAGTTCTTTCGAGTACGGGTTGAATGATATTAATAGCAGAGTCCTGGACCTGCTCAATTAAGTTAGTGGTTGCGTCTTTTTCTTGTTGATTCATTATAAATTAAACAGTGTTTTAGCAATTCCGTTTTCTACACGGAGTATGTTATAACTTAGGCCTAAAACTCTAAGTTCTCTTTTAGCCAAGTTGTCTGGTAATATCTTGAGTTTTATATCTTGTTCTTTAATTAAACTAAAATTTCTTTGTCCTGTTGGATACCACCGTTCCGGTTCAAGTGCAAAACTATACGAATAATATCTTCTAAATAATTGTGTTCTTGAATGGTGTATACCACTCTGTATTGCGCGTAAGTTTATGACATTACCTGTAACTTTATCTAAAATAACGGAATCGTCTAATTGTATTTCAAGGTTTTGTAAGTGTTCATAATTTACGTATTCACCGTTATACAATTGGTAATTTGAATCATAATCAAAATTTGTAACAAAATGACCACCTGTTAGCTTTCTTAATCTCTGTACTATGAAAAAAAGTTCCTTTATAGGATTTTTAAATTTAAGTTTATGTTTAACATCAACTATAGAATTTACATTTGAATCCTGAGGTATTATAGATTTACTCTCTTGTATCTGTGTGATTATATAATCTATTTTTTTACTTAATAACATCTGTTTTTCTTCTTCATCTAGAGAAACCATTTCAGTTGTTAATTTTAAACTTTTTATAAGTCCTTTTGTTTGTACGAAATCACCTAAATAAAAAATTGAATTACTATTTGCAGGGTCGGTTGCGTCATACCCCCAAACACAATCTTTTAGATCTCTAAGTTTTATAACAATTTCTATTTCCTGACCTGTTATGGCACAAAGTGGTACAGCGAGTTCGGGATTATTATAAAAATAAAATGGTATATCAACAAAATATTTAGTATCAGAAGTTGCTAAACCTAGATACCCTGCAATTTGAACTGTAGATACCTGAGTACCTGAAAATTCTAAAGGTGGTTTACCAATAAGTTTCTCTAAATTATGTTGTTTTGTTTGTGTAACGTAATTATCAGAATATATAGCTAAGAAATCACTTGGTATACGCTGAATAACCTGACCACCTATCAGAATTTCAACATACTCAATCATGGCATGACCTATAGACTCAACGTATCCTATACCTTCGATACCACCTACCAAATTCTGTTGTATACTAGATAATTCAACTTTCATACTCACTGTCTTAAGAAGATCACCTTGGTTTTGTGGGATTGTACATCGAATAGTGTTTCCAAATTCTACTTCACCTTGAACGTCTAAATCAACAAAGAATGGTGCAAAATTGGTATGTTTTTGAAAATTCTTTATGAAATAGGTATACTCGGGGTCGTCTGTAAAAAAAGCGTCCTGTGGACCAGATGTTTCTAATTGAACACGACCAGCCATTACTAGTATAACTGACTAAAATTTTAAACCCCCAAGTCCGCTGCTTATACGTAAAACGTTATAGTTTACAGCGTATACGTAAACTTTGTGTTGGAAACTCGCGTCTGGTGAATCAAGCTCAATATCTATCAAATTATGTGCTATTCTACTCATATTGACTTGACCAGTAGGGTAATACGTTTCTGGTTTCAAAGAAAAACTATAGACACCAAAGTTATTACCCGTAACTCCCGTATAATACTTTAATGGTTGTTCGTAACTGAGCATTAAATTATCGGCGTCTATGATTGTGGTATTATTAAACTTCATTGTAACTTGTTTTATTGGTTCGTATTTGTATACATCATCACTTACAGCCAAAAAGAACATTTCCTTAACAGGATTTTTAAAGTTAAGCATACCAGATTTTTTAGATTCACCCGCTTTAAACTTGAATTGAGACATTTGGAGTTGGGTTATAACGTATTCTATTGGACGCGTAAGTAGGAAATTCTTTTCATCTTCTGTAATGAAAAAGAAATCTGTCACGAGAGAAACCTTATTGATAGAAGACAAAACACTCGACGGTGGATCAGATACACCACCACCTGTTCTCGTATATGATAATGTGACGTCTGTGAGTTTTTTAAACTTTATACGTACTTCGACGAGTTGTTTTGTTAAAGCGCATACGGGTATAGCTAAACTCGGGTTTCTAAAGAAATAAAAGGGTAATAATACACTATAATCCCAATCGTACGTCACGTCTATATAATTACCGTGTCCCGTTAAGAAGTAGAGTGTTTGATCAATATCATCTTTATTACTGTGTATTTGGTCATACATGTAAATATAATCACCCGTTATTCTCTCTATGGTTTGACCACCAATAATGAGATCAGCATGGTCTATTAATTGTGCACCTATAGATTCGCGGTACCGAAGCGTTTTGATGTTTATTTGACCACCCATACCATTGTGTGCAGCACAGTAATAGTATAAAGTTGATGGTGCACCCACTGGTACGACAAATGTAACAGTAGCTGTACTTGGATTCGTAACACCAGTTGTGTAATCGGAATAACTGGGTGAAGCCGTTGTGGAAAACCTAAACGGGTGTGATGGATGACTCGCATTGTTGAAGGTATACGTCGTACCTTCGTATAAAGTCAATGTTGCCTGTTGGACACCATCTATAAAGTATTTACCATCAGCAGCAGTCACCGTAAATGTTTTATCAGGTGTCGTTGGTTTAGGTAAAGTAAATTTAAGCATTGTACTTCGAATAAGATCGCCCTTGTTTTTTGGGATACGACATTCTACCGATACATCATAATCAATATCACCATCAAAAGGTGTTTCAATAGATTCAATTGAAAATTTAGTATGTCTTCTAAAATTCATCAAGAAATATGAAAACTCGGGTTCCCCAGTAAGCCATTGGTCCTGGATACCCGTGATAGCAAGGTTTAATCGACCAGCCATTCTTACTTTACGTGAGTAAAATTTTATGAAATAAAACGACACGATATTATAGATGAATCTTCAATTGAGAAAATTCAAACCTGAAAAAATGGCAGACGATAAAGTCTGTGTTTTTATAGGTAAACGTAATACGGGTAAATCAACCCTTGTTACTGATATTCTGTACCATAAAAAACATTTACCAGCGGGTATAGTTTTATCAGCAACAGAAGAAGGTAATCATTATTATCAACAGTATATACCAGATTTATTCATATACGGTGATTACGATAGAGAAGCTATTGAACGTGTAATGGATAGACAAAAAAGATTAGTTGGTGCGGGTAAAAAAAATTGTGGGGCCTTTCTTCTTTTAGATGACTGTATGTATGATTCTAAGTTTATGAAAGATACGTGTATTCGTCAATGCTTTATGAATGGACGACATTGGAAGATATTTTTCATGTTAACCATGCAGTACTGTATGGATCTACCACCTGCACTCAGGGCAAATATAGATTACATTTTCATTTTACGTGAAAATATTATTCAAAATAGGGAAAAATTGTTTAAAAACTTTTTTGGTATCTTTCCATCTTTTGAGATGTTTAATAAAGTTATGGATTCATGTACGGAAAATTACGAATGTTTGGTATTAGATAATACGTCTAAAAGTAATAAAATAGAAGATTGTGTATTTTGGTATAAAGCAACACTTCGTAAAAACTTCAGAGTCGGTGCACCAGAGTACTGGCAAACACATAAAAAGATGTTTAACCCAAAACATGGAAACGTGAAAATTGGAGACCCAAAATCAGTTAAAAGGAATACACCCTTTAAAGTTACGAAAAGAAAATGATAAGATCAATTGCTAAACGAATGTATACACCCATAAAAAATGCCAACACTGTAGTGTATCCAGCTTATAATGAATTTAAACCAGATGATAGTGACGATGGGTATAGAATATTAATTGATGTATGTCATCATACAAAAACTGTTTATATAGATAACGATATGTGTGATTACGATAAATTAAATGATTTACCCAGGATCATAAAAACATTCGGGTGTTTATACCCAAACTACACTCTTCAGGACAATAATGCGTAATCATTTAAAACCAAAAAACTATGTACATATAAATGGCGACAGACGTTAGAACGATGAATCTTTCAGATAATGGCGACGGTATGGTATCTCTAAATAACAATCAAGGGACATCCTTCGTGCCGAATATCCCCCCTGAAAAAAATGTGAGTGAAAATAAACAGACGATGGACTCTACTTCAATTTCCGATATTATGGGCCAAGAGCAATTACTCGAACCACCAATGATGAGCGCCGATCCAAGAATGGAACAAATGCAAATGCAAGCTCCAATGATGATGGCGCAACAGCCAGTAGCACAAAAAACAGCTGAAAAACCAACCGAATCTAAAAATCCATTCAACCTTACTGATGACCAGTTCCAAGCACTCATTGTAGCTGTGTGTGCTGCGGCGGCAATTAGTAAGCCAGTTCAAGAAAAACTTGCGAACTTTGTCCCATCGTTTTTGAACGACCAGGGAAATCGAAGTGCAATCGGCTTAGCGTCGACCGGTATGGTCGCGGCGATCGCCTTTTACGTTGCGAGAAAGTACGCTTAAATAGCGTTATAATGTTTATACATTCTCTTTCCAAAAATGAAATAGGAAACGAGAAATCCGAACAGTAAACCAACTGCGCGAAGTCCTAGAACAGTACCAGTACTCTTCGTAGTTTTACCATAATCTCTAAAATCTTTTTCAAATCTTTTGTTTATTTGGGAAACACCCGCAACCATACCCATACCTAATAAGGTTGACAATATTAAAAATGGTGCATCTATAGCTAAACGCCCAATTAAATTACCACCACGTGGTAATATACTGATGACTAATGGTGTAACGACCATGATTACAAACATGTTTAACCATTTATCGTTTAAAAGTAGTGGGGCGCTCGAAGACGCGAGTAAAGTGTTTAGTAACAAATACGCTTTCATTAAATCGCCGAACGATTGCATTTTATTAATACTAAACATTATTTATCCTGGATGTGTTTACCACAAAATTCAGTTCTTTGTGGTATTTCCCGGTATATCCCTAAAGAAACGCACATAGTTCTAAGTTCATCAAATTTTTTCCAGAACTCTTTACTATGTGAATATTCGTCGACGGTACAGTGTGCGAGTTCGTGTAATAAAACGTGGAATATTTCATTGGGATCACCATCGATACATAAACCTATATCACTACCTTTACTCACATTGTAGCCGATAGACCCATTCATACGCTTATGTGCGGTAATTGGAATTTCCTTGTATAACATTTCGAATTCCTGATTATTTGTTTTCTTAAGATGTTCCCTGAGTGTCCTGTATTTTTCACGAACATCTGTTAATTCCTGTGGTTCCCTCGTGTTAATGTATAATAACACGTTTATGATAAGTAGAAGTATGGCGAGTATCATCTTATCATAAACATATATAAAAATTCGAAAGACGTGATTCCGAAGCGCCTTAAGTGAGGGGAGGTGCGACCTTAAACATTATCGACTCGATGAAAATACCTGGGTCCGGGGGGTAGTTCTCTGTCCACGTATTACGATTTTGAAAGGTCTTCGTTTCAAAACGTTTACCACCCGAATTGATTGGTATGACAACTATACCGTTCTCATTAGCCATAAAATTTTCCGTTTTGACCTTGACTTGCCCTCCAAGTGTACCAGTGATCGCTTCGACATAAAAAGAATTGTCCGGGTTCCTGTGTATTTCCCAATTCCAGAACACCGATTTAGTTTTATATATAATGCCACCATCTTCCTTAGCCACTCCCGTTTTAAAAATTACTTCCTCGACTTTGTCAAACCCAGTGGGACCGGCAGTGTATCGAGGTGATTCAATGACGTATCCGTTTCGTTGGAAGCCAGCTCTTTGCACGGCTATTTTGGAGAGGATACCCCATTTACCGTTTACTTTTGCAAGAACTTTATTATCTCCGACTAACACTCCATTATGTGTGAAGGATAGTAGGGTTTGCCCCGCTTCTTCAGCTGGAGGTGGAGGTGGAGGTGGAGGTGGAGGTGGAGGTGGAGGTGGAGGTGGAGGTGGAGGTGGAGGAGGAGGTGTAGGTGGAGCTGGAGAACTAAATTTCATATCGTCATTTTCTAATTTAGATGGATCAAAAGACGATTCATCCTCCTTAGAGTATGGAAGCATAGTATGTGTAATATGAAACAAATCACTTTGATTTTTACTATTTCTATAAAATTTTATAACTACCTTTTTACCTAAATAATCTTTAAAATCATCCGAATAATCGACTGGTAATATATATTCATTTTTTGCCATATTACTAATATAAAGTTCCGGAGACTTGTATTCTATTTCGTGTATTAAACCCTTTTCATAATCCGATATTTCTACATATATAGTATTATATTCATACTTCTTTTCTGCAGATACCCAAAGCGTAAAAAATGGCTCTTTAATAGATTCATATTTTTCCACATTAATAATTTTATATAACAATAAAATTATTAACAGTATAATAAAAATACCCAATACTTCCATTTTATATAGAGTAATATTTTAATCATCATCGTATACTCCCTTATAACCATACGCAGAGTACTCTAGATAGGGTTTTATTAATGGTTCGTTTACACGCATATCTTTACAATCATCAATCCAAATATTTTGCATTTCCTGTGCAGATATTTTATCAAAATTATTTACGGCCCCCCTATGATCAAAATATGGATATGTCGAACTACTATAATTGTTTTTCCAGCTATCATATATATCTTTATTTTCTACTTTCTGTAAACTTGTTACAATTCCCTTATTCGCCAAGTATTTTGTACGGTTGCCCGGCTTAGAATTTTCGTCGGGATCGTTTTTACGACACTGAACTAATTGAGAGCTAGATGTACCTTCATATGTTCTCCCAAAATTGTTTATTATTTTACCTTCATATAAGTCAAAACATAAAAGTTCACCTAAATCTGTTACCACGAGTGCGAAATTTCTCCTTTTTTCTTTAGTATTAAGCATAAACGTTTTATTTGGTTTCAATTCATTATCTTTGTAGAATATCAAAGAATGTAGTTGATTACCTCCTTGAATGAGAGATTGTGAATATAATTTAGTAGAAGTGGAATTCGGTGTACGTATACGCACTTTATATCTATCGGATTCGGCATCTTTAGTATATAATCCATCTTTAGGTATAAAAATAGCATAATACTTTTTATTTGGTGAATAATATTTCTTGTTTGGTACAATCTCACCATTATTTGAAAAACTGTGTAAAAATGGCATTCCACCAAGTAAACCAAATTTAGCATTTTCATAATCAGTTTTATTAACTTTATCTTTTGGTATAAATATTGGATTTTTAAGCAAATGCCATTCGTTACCACTTCCTGCACGCATACCAGAAATTAATTTATCGTCTTTTGTATACATTACGTATTTATCACTCACGGTTTTTATAATAAATTCACCATTGTAAATCTCATCACCATTAACCAATTCTTCAATTCTATATATACCATCGTCATGGAATTGACGTTTATATCTATCAGAGGGATCTGCACTTGGTGAAAAATATGTGCCTTTGGTCGACTCACGAAATACACTCGGTGTTTGTAATATTTTCTTTAAAGAATACGTTTTATTAGTTTGATTATACTGTATTTTGAACCATTTTGAATCTGGAAATGTAGTAAAGGTATATATAGGGATTCCTATAACGGGGGTCATTAACTCTTTACCAAATGTCTGGTTAAGTTCAGATTTATTATAATCCATTTTGATATAAACGGTTTTGTTTTCACATTTCATTTCCTCTCTCGTACTGTCCCAACAAACATCTACTATTCTCGTAGTTTTTGCACTAGGTAGAATTTCCGGATTTGCGAACCAACGTTCCTCGGGTCGTCCGTAGATGTCTAACGGTTCGTTAACAGACATTTTATTTCTCATAAACTTAATATCCATATATGAGTCGTCATTTGATATACTCCATGTAAAATACTTTACCGATTCTAAATTAAACCATACGATATTATTTTTCATAATGTCATAAAATGTTGTAGTTGGGGATATTTTAATAGTTTGTAATTGTTCGTAATTGAGAACATTTTTCGTGTTCAAATGTTTACCCAATATAACCACGTTCCATGTTTCAGAACCATATTTGAGTTTTGCATCTTCAATCTTTTTCTTAGCCGCTGCTATTGCAGCCGCTTTTTGTTCCTCTTCTAATTTTTTCTTAGCTTCTTCAGTCGCTTTTTGTTCCTCTTCTAATTTTTTCTTAGCTGCCTCTGCTAGTGCTTCTGCAGCTGCTTTCTGTTCCTCTTCTAATTTTTTCTTAGCTTCTTCTGCATCCTTTATAGCTTTTAGTCTTTCTTGTTCATTCTTCGCTTCTTCTAATTTTTTCTTAGCTTCTGCTGCCGCCGCTTCTGCAGCCGCTTTTTGTTCCTCTTCTAATTTTTTCTTAGCTTCTGCCGCTTCCGCTGCCGCTTCCGCCGCTGCCGCTGCCGCTTCCGCTGCTAGTGCTTCTGCAGCTGCTTTCTGTTCCTCTTCTAATTTTTTCTGTACTGCTTGTGCCTCTGCCACTTGTTCGTTTAATAATTTTTGAGCCTCAGTTCTAGCTGAAGGCAAATGGTGAAACCTATTCCCTAAAATTTCTTTTAATATTGATTTTTTCAGTGTTGGGAATTCGTTATATAATTTATTTTCTTTCTCGAGTCTATCTTTTTCTCTTTCTCTCTCTCGTTCTGCTTCCCGTTCCTCTTCTAATTTTTTCTTAGCTTCTGCTGCCTCGTCCTTCTTTCTCTGTATTTCTTCCGGGGAATCACCTATTTCTGATACATTTACTTTTACATATACTTTCCAATATGTAGAGAATTGAACGTCTCCCGGACCCATAGCTCGATTTTGTTGGAAGCGAAAACTAAAAGGCTGGACATATTCTGCATTTATAAAATTTTTATCAGATTCCTTTTGTTCTCTGATATAAGTATCTATAACAGATCGTTTAAGACTTTCATTACTACTAAAAGATTCGGCATAACTTCGTGATTTAGTCTCAGGTTTAGAATTGTAAATAAGGATTTCTTTTTCAACTACTTTTATTATTTTACCACTTTCTAACTGAGGGGTTGGAGCTGGAGCTGGAGCTGGAGCTGGAGCTGGAGCTGGAGCTGGAGAAGCTTCCTTTCTGTTCGTAATTTCGACTGTAACATTAAGTGACCATACACGTCTTCCTGTTCGATTAACTTCTATTTTGACAACTGATATATCTGAAGCCGTGAAAGATCCCGCGCCAGACGAAGTGAGCTTTTTTGCAATATCGGCTTCAATTTCCGCTCGTTTATCACTTCCACTTTTCAAATATTTTGCGGCGGCATCATTCGCCTGCTTTTCACTAACATACATTCCATGGGTAATTGTACTAGTAGTTACTTCTTTCACTTTTTCGGGTTCTTGAGCTGGAGTTGGAGTTGGAGCTGGAGGTGGAGGTGGTGGAGCTCTCGAAGGTGGTGGAGGTGGTGGATCTGGAGGGGTAGGGGGTAGAGGTTCTAGAGATGCTGGTGGTGGAGGTATATACGATTTAGTAATGCTTTTCTGAAATATTTTTGTCCCACTCTCATTTTGTGCAAAGTATGGTGTATCTTCCGGCTTTCCAGTACCTGCTACAGTCGCGCTCGTGATATAACACGTAGATCCTTTGGGTTTGATCATAGGATTCCCACTTGTGTATTGGATAGAATTACAATAATCTAAATAATCACATTCTTCTTTGCATTCATCGATACTTATATCAGTAAGACGAGATTCCGAAGTTGAATTACCTGGAATGTCATCAGAATTTACAAATTTACCGTTCAAAGCACTAAACGGGTGGTATTTTTTATTATGTGTAATCCATTGGTATTGGTCAGGTGGAGGTGGAGGTGGTGGAGCTGGAGGAGTAGGGGGTAGAGGTTCTAAAGATGCAGGTGGAGGTGGAGATGGAGGAGTAGGGGGTACGGGTAATCGAATGGGTGCGATTGGTTGAGGTTGATTAATTTTTGGGGGTGATTTTTCCCTGGGTGGTTTTATAGACGATCCTTGTGTCGAACCATTTAAAATTTCGTCTTCATCTTCTGAATCCGAATCCGAATCAGGAATTTTCTCTTCTACAATATCTTCATCTATTTCTTCTTCCTGAACCTCTTCTGCCTGAACCTCATCAGATTTTACGGGTATACTTTTATATAGTATAGTTAACAGTAAAGTTGTTAATATAAGAATCACGAAGACGGCGATATATATTCGCATCATACTGTTATAATCGATTATTTTATTTTACTTTTTTCTATACACAAACTTAAATTTACTATATAGATCCGAAACCGGGTTCCCTTTAAGATCTTCCCATAATGTTAAAGTAAACCCCAAATCTTCCATGCGCGTAAAAAACATATCTTTATGCGCGATGGGTTCGACTTTTGGGCCGTCGGCATAATATGGTGTATCGGCTAAATGGACGTATAACTTTTCCCCAAAGTTTCCCGAACTTGTATGTTTCATTAGAAAATAGTTCCCTAACTCGTCTTTTACTGGTGTATTCATGATAATCTTATCTGAATTCGGTATGATTCCTATGAATTGACCACCAGGTTTTATTCTATTTTTAATTGCTAATAAAGACGTCTCGAATAACTTGCGTGATTCGAATATATAGTGTAACGCAAAGTTATAACATACGACATCATATTTTCTTTGTGGACACGCGAATATATCACCTTCGTAAAAGTTGACGCGTATTTTCATGTTTTTGGCACGCGACTTAGCCTCCTTAAGTGATTCTGGATTCGGTTCACACATGCTTATATTAGCCCCCGCGTGTCGCCACTTTTGGAGATCACCACCGAATCCACATCCTACATCCAAAATACTGTCGCCTTCGCGGGTAGCCGATTGGATGAGGAGACGCTTAGACTCGTTATGGTACTTACGTATCTCCTCCATTTATTTATATTCGTTTTTCTTTTTTAACTAGAGTTATAACCGAGACCTGATTCTCGGTACCGGACGTCATATCAATATAAAACCTATATCCTTAGGTTTAATTTCTTCGTTAATTTTCCAATTCCAAAGGTAATAGTGGTTATATCCCGTACCTTCCATGAACTTATGTTCACGAAGTTCATCTTCATCTACCCCAACGTTTACACAATTATATACATCGAACCCACGGTTACGTGCCATTATTATAGCATCTTTTAAACAGTTCCCGACGTTATAGAATGTGTACGCCTGTTTTATAATTTCACCACTTGATTTATGTACATAATCCAAACTATAAAACGTGGCGAATTGGTCTTTTTCATCGCTTAGGTATGTATATACGGTATCCTTACGTGGAAGAATCCAGTGTCTAACGTAAGATTCATCGATATAAAGTGAAAGTTTAAACTTTTTTAAATGTTCTTGTAACATTTTCGTAACCCGGGGTATATCGTTTTCATTCATTTCCCTAAACTGTGACGTACCTAAAATGAGGTGTGCTTTTTCTCTTGCTTCAGAAAACTTGAGTTTATTAAGTTTATTAACATTTATGAGTCTATGCCAATACGTGACTTTAGAGATGGGTGTAGGTAAATGTTTTACGACTGTATATACAGCTTGCCACCTATTTTGTAAATTCATACGTCTTTTGAGTTCGCCTATAAGCATGGGTGTAAATTTGGTATCTCTGAGATGTTTAGAAACACACAAAAAATTTATTTGAAGCATTTGAATTATTTTTTTATTAACACAAACGTCTAAAGGTATACCTGATATAAAAGCAATGAGTTTATTACTTTCCTTTTCACGAATAGCGAGGTTCCATTCATCTCTGTACCCCGGTGGATATAGCGTCCATTCAATTAACTCTTTAGAGTACATGAATTCGAAAAAATCATCTTGTATATAATTATCTTTTAAAAATTCACAGAGTTCATCTACAGTACACGAACTCCATTCATATCCTTCAGGTAACGGGTTTTTTTCATACCTAAGTTCTCTCGATGAATTTATTTCACCATCATTTTTAAAAACAACTTTATCTTGGGGAACAGGTTGTTTATTCCAGAATTCGTGCATTATATTACATAGAATAGACTTAAAGTTTTTAAGCTTTGTTATTATATAAAACAATGTCAACTCTTGAACAAGACTACACGACCGTGCCTGGTCAATTATATGCGTGTCTTTCCGTCATAGGACCGGAAGCACCCCAAAAGAACGATAAGTTTGGAATTAAGATCCGGGGTGCATTTAATTCCAGAGATGAGGCTGCATCGCACGCCAAGCGTCTTCAAAAAGAAGATGCGACATTTGATATTTACGTCGTTGATCTGTATAAATGGTTGTTAATCCCACCCGATCCGACGAAGATCGAAGACGTTCATTATACGAACGAAAAGCTTGAGGAACTTATGTCTGGATACAAAGAAAATCAAGCACAAGCGGCACAAATGTTTGCGGAACGTAAACGTGACATGGTTGAAAGTGCATCGTCGTTTGCGAAGCCGGGTGATGAAAACTCGAAGTATTATACGAAACCAGATGAACCACCAATCAGTCATCCAGCCGAAGTTCTAGAACGCCTTCAAAAGGAAAAACCAGATACACCAATGGAAGAACTTGTTAAGGAAGCGGATGCCACGGTTGCTAAGGAAATTGAAGAAAGAAAGGAAAAACGTGAAGCCGAGGCGAAGGCGGCTCTCGAGAAAGAGGCGGCTGATAAGGGGTTCAATTCAGTTGAAGCGATGCAAAAGTTTGAAAAGGAAAAGTCCGAGTCGTCTACGGAAGCCCAGGATACTAAAGGTGAAGGAGAAGTCGAGGAAGGTGAAGAGGTAGAATCTAAATAAATTTGTTATATAAATGTAAGAATGTTGAGTATTATACTAAATATAATCACCATAATTATTGTTTTAGCCATGGTCGGTTTATTTTTACGATTGTATG
>Ga0255755_1000931_pt1 | contig 28252 bp, 17 predicted proteins | sample 011ome_18_FD_179955 | JGI IMG/M metagenome (GOLD analysis project Ga0255755, IMG submission 179955) | Coastal salt marsh microbial communities from the Groves Creek Marsh, Skidaway Island, Georgia - 011501BT metaG (version 2) | ecosystem: Environmental > Aquatic > Marine > Intertidal zone > Salt... | reverse complement strand
ATGGGAAAAGCGGCAGATACCTCGTCGACGACGATAATCTCCTCCTCGACGAACGCTTGCGATGCTACCGATACAGCGAAAAGACGTGTTCCATCCCGCACTACGACAAGTCCACCACCGCGAAAGCTAAAGAAAAAGAGATGTGCAGCGCGTACTCGCTCATAGTCTACTTAAACGGTACCGCGCACCTCGGCGGCGAAACCGGATTCTTCCTCGACTCTCAACCGAACTCTCGCAAATCCAACTCTGGTCTCACCAAAAACTGCGGCGACGGCAACTTCCCTCTCGTCGAATACGTCGCGAGCGTAAAAGGCGAAACCGGCGATATCCTACTCTTCCCGCACGGGAACAAAGAAGTCGACAAGGATTACGAGCACTTGCTCCACGACGGTCGCGAAGTCTTGGCGGGAGAGAGTAAGTTTCTCATTCGAACGGACGTTATGTATTACCGCTGAAGAAGCGGCTTTGAGTATGTAATAAAAAGAGTTGAACTTTATCGTCAAAGCAAAAGAGAAGAGAGATTTTGGATAAAGTGGAACTACTATTGCATGTCAAACACTACGAATCTACTACGACGACTACCTACTACGGATATATATATTCTCACGGCTGCTGTTGCTGCTGCTGATTCGCCCCGAGCAATTGCCCGACAATCCCCACGCTTTGCCAATACTTCGAGCTGCACCTGTCCACGCACGCGGTTTCCCCGACGTTCAAATCGCCGTCTTTAAACCTCTTATCGATGCACTTCTCGTAACACGAGTGCACCAATTTGTTGAATAAATCCACTCGGTATTCCATCTCTTGGTTCGCCATCGCGAACGCTTGTTCGCGCTGTTCCGGGGTCATTGTTTGCATGTTGTTTTGTCCTCCTCCTCCTCCTTGGTCGGTCATTTTTGTTGCGTCGTCGCGTGTTGCCCCTTTTGCGCGCGTTTAAAGTGTGAATTGTGGTGTACTTGAGAGAGTGAGTGAAGCCGCCACCTCTAAACCCTACACCCTAAACAATTTTCTTCCCCTTTTCTTTTCTTTCCAAAAGAGCGTCGTCGTCATAAAAGTGCGCTGACGACGACGACGACGAAGAAGAAGAAGACGAGAGAGAGATGATCTTCGCCTCCTCTTCACGTTCTTTTTCGTTTTGCCTCTTTTCCTCTTCTTCTGCTTCGTGCGGTGCTGATGAGAGACGAAGAAGAAACATTAAAAACGAATTATGTCGTCCTTGTTTTAACAAGACTAATGTCGAATCATCGTCGATGCGGAGGACGAGAGTGAAGGCGAGGAGAGACGAAAACGAGGAGGATTTCGAGGACGTGCCGTCATCTTTCTCGTTTATGGTTTCGAGCGGTGATAATAATAACAATAATAACAACAACAACAACAGACGAATGAATAGGAAAGAGCGAAGGAGATTGTTGGGAGAGAGAAAGAAACAGACGAGCGAGAACGAGGAGGAGGAGGACGACAAAGACGACGAAAGCAACAAAGTGAAAGAGAGGATGATTGAGATGACGAGGAGCAGTAGTGAAGAGAATAATAGTAAACTCGAACCGAGAGGAGCAGCGGCGGAAAAGACGATGTTGTCGAGAAGCGACGATGCGACGGCGGAACCGGAAGTTGTTTTAGTAACCACGGATGACATGCAACAAGAAGGATGGGCGTTCACCTTTCCGAAATCCGTAAACGAGTTATCGGACACGTACCAGTCCGCGCCGGCGAGGTATAAGTTGATGGTCTGTTGCGCGTGTGCGTTTGTAGTGTGTAACATGGACAAAATTAACATGTCGGTGGCGGTGATTCCTATGAGTCGGGAGTTTTCGTGGGACACCGCGCAGTCGGGGATTTTGCAATCGTCGTTTTTTTACGGCTTTGCGCTGTCACAAATTCCAGGCGGGTTTTTAAACACGAAGTTTGGCGGGGCGAGAGTTCTGCCGTTAGGTTTGACGTTTATTTCGTTGGCGACGTTAGCGATTCCTTTAGCCGGGGATAATTTACCTGCGTTGTTTTTCGCGAGAGCTTTAGTTGGTTTGGGTGAAGGCGTCGTGCCATCGGCGGTGACGGATATCATCGCCAGAGCTATGCCGGTTGGTGAGCGGTCGCGAGCGGTGGCGTTTACCTTTAGCGGGTTTAACGTCGGGTCGATTTTAGGTTTGTCCGTGGCGCCGTTTATTATGGAAAAGACGGGGTGGAGGGGTATGTTTGATATTTTCGGTAGTTTTGGCGCTTTGTGGATCGTGTTAGCGTTAGGTTTGTTTGCCGCAGGTGGGGTCACAACGAAAGCGATAGACGAAGGGAAGACACCGGTGACGAACTTGTTCGGGAGCAGACAAGAGGCAGACCAAGAACCAGGAAAGCCGAAGGAAGAGATTACGTTTGAGAACGTGCCGTGGGGGCAATTCGCGAACTCAGACCCAATCAAAGCTTTGGCGTTTGTTCATTTCGTCGGTAACTGGGGTACATACGTCGTCTTGGCGTGGTTACCAACGTATTTCACGCAAGAAGTTGGTTTATCGTTAACGAACGCGTCTTTGTTGACTTTATTGCCGCCCATAGCGAACATCGCGGTTGGAACGTTAGCCGGACCTACCGCAGATGGCCTCATCCAAAGAGGTACGGATTTGACGATAGTACGTAAAGGATGTCAATCCGTCGCGTTTGCCGCACCGGCGTTCGCGATGTTATTGTCGACGTATTTTGAAGATCCAGTGGCGACGGTTATTTTATTGACCATAGGCATTTCGTTCCAATCGTTTAGTTACGCCGGTTTGTATTCCAATCACCAAGATTTGAGTCCAAAATACGCGTCGATTTTGTTAGGTATCACGAATACGTGTGGGGCGTTACCGGGCGTCATTGGCGTTCCATTGACTGGATATTTAATTAAAGAAACGCAAGAATGGGAACTGTCCATGTTTGGACCGGCGATTATTCTTTACTCGTTGGGTATCGCCGCGTACTGGAAATGGGGCAGCGGTGAACGTCTCGTGTTCGAAACCAAAGTCAACGTAGAATGAAAATAGCATGTTTTGTAATATTATTATCATTAGGAAGCTAGCCGCAATAGCAGCACAGTTACGTAACTTCTTTCCTAGTTCCAATACGGATCGGAAGCAGAAGGTTTCCCGGATTCTAATATCGCCGTTTCGATTGCAATCAAACATTTACATCCGGGCGGAACGCCAAAATCCAATAACGTCGTGTCTTCGGGTATAATCTCGCACGAGTACAATAGCGTCAACTCTCGCCAATCTTCAACAGTCCTCCTTCGACCAGTTGACATCGGTTCGCCTTTGCCGCATCCTTTCTCCCAGAGTCTCTTTTTGATATCTTGGCATTTTTCTGTCACGTCCGCTAAGATGCGATATCGACACCCGTCGAAGAAAAACGCCAAATGTGCATAATCCGTCCTCGGTTGCACGCACGGAATGCCTTCGAAGACGAAATCTCCCTCGTTCGCCGTCGCGATCTCCTCGAACACTCTCGCTTCGTCTTCTGGTAATATCTCGCAATACTTTTCGCTTTTAAAAAATAATCAGATCCAACTCACAACAAAGAATAAAAATGGAACGACGTACCAGTCCCACGCGCCTTTTCCTCTCGCCGCCTCTTGCTGCGCTCGCGTCTTCGCCGCGTCGTTCGCGGCGTCGTAGCCGGATTTACCTCCTCCAGCCGCGGTCATTTTTATTACGAGTAGAGTTTTGTTTGACCTCTGATCTGAGAGAAAAAAATAAAACGAAAAAAGAAGCGTTTTCGTCGTTATTAAAAATGCGTTAAAACGACGCGAAGAAGATACGAGCGCGCGCTAAACATGACACCACGCGACGAAGAAATATCTCCTCTCGCGCCGCAGTCTCACTCCTCTGGTTTTATTCGAGAAGAAGCTAAAGAAGAAGACGCGTCGTCGTCGTCGTCTAAATCGTCGATGAAATCGACGCTCATTCATCTCGGCCTGAACAGATATTTCTTCTTCGAAACCGTTGCAAACGCATTCATCACGCTCTTCACGTCCTCGAAGCAACCGCGCGGAGTACCAACCTTACCGCGGATATCGAAACTCTCCAAAAACGTCGTTCGAATTCTCGGCGGGAATCCGTCGCCGCTGACCTTGCAAGGCACGAACACGTATTTAGTCGGCAGTGGGGAAATTCGATGGCTGATCGATGCGGGAGATGGGAGGAAAAGGTGCCAGTACGGAAACGCGTTGCGCCTGGCGATGCGGGAACATAAAGTGAAACGGTTGCACGGAATTTTGCTCACGCATTGGCATCCAGATCACGCGTTTGGGGTGGACGTCGTGAGGAAGGCGTGCGGAGATGCAAGGCTTCAGGCGTTTAAGATGGTGAGGAAAGAGAAGGGCGAGATGGCGGTGGCGAGGAGGACGGAAGAGGAGGACGAGAACGAGGACGGCCAAGGGAAGGAGAAACGGAGGCATTATGTGGACATACGAGATGGGGACGTGTTTAAATGCGTTGGGGCAACGTTGGTAGCGATGCACACGCCCGGACACGCGGAGGATCACGTGTGTTTTCGGCTGTTAGGGGACGAGGAGGACGGCGGCGACGCCGTGTTCGCCGGAGATTGTTTGATGAATGGGAGCACGGCAGAGTTTGAGGATTTGAGCGCGTATTCGATGAGTTTGGGGAGGTTGTTAGAAGCGTTCACGAGGTCAAACGAGAAGTTGAGCAGTATGAAAAATAATAATAAGAGTGGTAGTAACGGCGAAAGGGAGGATACGACGACGACGACGACAATACAACGAGCGAGATGTTATCCTTCGCACGGCGACGTGATTTCTGACGGCGAGCGGTTAACCCAGGCGTACTTGAAACACCGAATATCGAGAGAGAAACAGTTTTTGAGAGAGTTGACAAAGTTTGGTCAGAGAGGTGCGACGCTTTGGGAACTCACGCGGAGAGTGTACGGAGATATTGTCGGCATCGTCGTGTTGTTGATGAGCTGTTTGAAAATCACAAAACAGCACTTGGAAAAAATGTCCAAAGATGGGACGGTATCGGTGAAGAGGAAGGAAAGTGGGAACGTGTTTACGACTGCTCTTTCGTATTTGCTGGCAATATTATCCTTCGGTTTCTTTGGCGCGTCGACGAAAACGAGGTACGTGGCTGTCATTAGTAACAAACACGATTGATGATATCCGGGTAGTACAAATTATTTATTATTATCAGATAACATCGCCTCGCGCGAAAGAACTAAACTAAACTACTACTAAATACACTATTCAAAAACTACAGAATCTCGTACGTCTCTTTCAACGCGAATGGGTCAATCTTCAAGCCGTCAGCGTTCTCGTACACCGTCCTATTCGACTCGCTATCGTAAATCGTGCGTTCCCAGCATCCTCTCGGCAACGCCCGAAACATCGCGTCCTTCCCGCCTTCCAGAAACAATTGTCCGTCTCTTTTCGTCCACATCAAACTCGTTTTCGGTCGAACGTAAAACTTTCTATTCGCCTCGCACACCCACTCTTCGTCGCACTCGATCGCTTTGCACGCTTTCTGCCACTTCCAGCCGTGATCTTCTAACGGCCCGCACATGGCGTGCGCCAACTCGTGCCTTAAAACGCCGATGAAGGTTGTAAAATCGTCGTCTAATAGCGCGTATTTAGATACGTAAATCTCACCTCTCGCTGGACCCATCTCGTCTTCTTCGTTTAAATACGTTTTGCCCACGTAGCTTTTCTTTTCGTGCCATCCTAGAAACCATCGGTCCTCGTCTAATCCTACTCTCGCGCGTTCGTACCTAAATATCTCTAAAGCAACTCTCCATCTGTTGCTTAAAAAAGAAACCGCGCTAGAGGCGTCTGTTGCGCTCCAATCGCTCTGGAATCTTAACATGATGCTCTCGTCGATGGCTTTTATCGCGCCAGAACCTCCTCCTGACCACAAGACGTCTCGTTCCAGCAGTCGATGATTAGTATTCGAGCGGACTTTTACGTCTCGGGAACGAAAATTCGTTTGTGGCTTGGGTGTTCGAGACTGAGCGAAAGGAAAACGACAGCTCACGCAAAACGAGAATGACATCAGGAGATGACTGCGATGATGCGCCCCGTGCTCTCTCGTTTTCTCTCTCTCGTTTTCTCTCTCTGTCTGTGTGTGTGTGTGTGTGTGTGTGTGTGTGTGTTGCTGGTGCTTTGTTGTAAGTGAACCAAAACAAAATTTGTGTGGTTATTTTCTCGCACTGACAAAAGACGCTCTCTCTAAATAAGAAACTAACGACGAACGAATTCCTCTTCTATATGTATTTGAGCAGCTATGAAACACGTTTTCGGCAACGCTTAGTTGTCCACGATGGTCACCTCAACCTCGACTCCCGGTTCGATGGAGATGCTCGTGATTTGCTTCACCAAATCCGCCGGCGAGTGCAAATCGATCAACCGCTTGTGGATTCTCATGGTGAACTTATCCCACGTGTTCGTACCTTCCCCGCACGGGGCTTTGCGAACCGTCACTTGCAACTTCTTCGTCGGCATGCGAACCGGGCCTTTGACCTTTAATCGCTTCTCCTTGGCGCCTCGAATCAAATCCGAGCACACTTTTTCCAAGTTTTTCACGTTTCTGGAGGACAGGGTGATGCGGATGCGGTGGATGCGTTGCGCTTCGGCATCGCCGGCTTTCGCCGCCGCTGGTTTTCCTTCAACTGCTGCTGACATTGTTTAATAAATCTGTTCTCGATTAAATGATGGTAGTTTGACGAAGGGGAGAAGAAGAAGAGAGAAGAAAAACGTCAGCAAACGCACACAAATTCGTAATCTTCAGGCCCTAATAAAAGGACGAGAACGAAGCGCGTTGCGCTAAAAAAGAGGATGATGATTTCGGAAATCGGACGCAAAAGTATGCGCGCGAACGCGAGATATCCCTATAAAGAATAAATACGCGTTCACAAGTATATAATCGCGAGTATAATCGTACCTCTTTGAACGACTGCGACTCGGAATTACTCTTTCTGTGAGAGTGTCTATTCGCGGTGAAGTGACAGAAGTGAGGAGAGAAAGACATTCGAGCAAAAACTCGTCAACGCAAATTTAGGGTAACATAAAACCCTAAACAAGTCTAACGCTTTTGGATAAACTCGTCTCGAGGCCTCGCGAATGGAAACGCAACTTCACAAAACGCGGCGGCCGAGAGCATTTGAAACTTTGTTTCATCACAAAAAACGCGGAAGAAGAACAAGGAGAAGAAGTTTTACTTTTTGTTTGTTTTTGAGCAGTTGATAAAAGCGTGTTTGTGTATTTAAAACGATAACATATAATACTAATAATAATACTGATGGCATCTTTATTAACCGCGAAGAATGTTGGGTCAGCTTTTTTGAAGGGATCGACGCAAAAGCTGACGCAAAAGCGAACGAATCAAAAACAAAGCAGAAAGACGAACACCTCTTCGGTGGTGGTGCGAGCGGAAGTGAAGGAGATTTTCATGCCCGCGCTCTCGTCGACGATGACGGAAGGGAAGATCGTCTCGTGGGTGAAAGAGGAAGGGGATGCGATTTCCAAAGGCGAAGCCGTGGTGGTGGTGGAATCAGATAAAGCGGATATGGACGTGGAATCGTTTTACGATGGGTTTTTGGCGCACATCTGCGTGGAAGATGGGGAGATGGCGACGGTAGGGGCTCCAATTGCGTACGTGGCGGAAACAGAGGCGGAGATTCCGGAGGCGCAGGCGAAGGCGGCGGCGGCGTCTGGCGGCGCGGCGCCGGCGCCGGCCGCTGCGCCGGCGGAAGCGGCGCCTGCTCCCGCCCCTGCTCCGGCAGCGGCGGCACCGGCAGCGGCGGCACCGGCGCCGGCTGCGGCGGCACCAGCACCGGCACCAGTTGTGAACACTGGACGAATCGTTGCCACGCCATACGCGAAGAAGCTCGCGAAGAAGTCGAAAATTAAGCTCGAAACAATCAAGGGTACTGGATTGAACGGTAGAATCACCGGCGAGGACGTCGAGAAGGCGGCTGGCATCGCGCCGGCGGCGAAGCCTGCTGCCGCGGCGGCAGCGGCTCCAGCTGCTGCGGCGCCGTCTGCCAAGCCGGCACCGGCGCCGTTACCGGCTCCGGCGGGTACTGCGACCCCGTTACCGCCGATGCAAAAAGCCGTGGCGAAGAACATGCTCCCGTCGTTATCGGTTCCGGTGTCTCGCGTGGCCATGCCAATCTGCACGGATAAATTAGACCAGCTCTACCAAAAATTGAAACCAAAAGGCGTGACGATGACGGCGCTGTTGTCCAAAGCCATGGGTAACGCGTTAGCGAAGCACCCGATTATGTTTGCTTCTTACCACGATGAGTCCCAATCCATCGTGTACAACGACGAGGTCAACATTGCCTGCGCGGTTGCTTTAGACGGTGGTTTGATCACGCCGGTGTTGCGAAATGTTGCCAACACGGACGTGTACGAAGTTGGGCGCCAGTGGAAGGAGTTGGTTGGCAAGGCCAAGTCTGGGAAGTTGGGGCCGGCGGATTACGCCGGCGGTAACTTTACCATCAGTAACATGGGTATGTTTGGCGTTTCCGCGTTTGACGCCATCTTGCCGCCGGGGCAAGGTGCGATCATCGCGATCGGTGCGGGTATTAAGACTGTTGTTCCGATCGATGGTATGATTGGGGTGAAGACGATGATGACTGTGAACGTCACCGCGGATCACAGACACATCAATGGGGACGTCGCGGCTGGGTTCTTGAAGACTTTGAAGGAAGTCATCGAAAACCCAGACGATTTGACCTTCTAAAGTAAAATGTTCTACTGACGAGAAAAAAGAAAGAGGGAGAGAGAGAAGGGATAGCATACGATTTAATATGACACGTTACTAAACTATAACTAAATTTATTGCATGCTTTCTATTATTCAACTATCGCTAAAAAGAAATATATCTAATGGGTTGACCCCCACGAGCATTGACACATGGGACACGTTGACTTGGAGGAAGTCGTGAACCACTTCATCAAACAATCGCCGTGATAACTATTCGAACACTGTCTGCACGTCGCTTCTGGTTTACGACCGTTACTTTTTGCAAGAACTTGGTAACAGATCGGGCACGGTTCCGCACCTTCAAAGAACTTATCCACAAACTTGGACCATTTCAAGATGGCAATCAAAATAGAACCGCGCGTCGTCGATGTCGCCGTCGTAGAAGAATCGTCCTCGATTTCGTAATTCTCTTCTTCGGCGTCGTTCAGCAAGCCACTCCCAGAGCTCAACATAGTTTTTAAACTCAAAAGCCAAAAGCGGCTTCGACGTTCGCTCACGCCAACGCGTTTGCTCTCGCGAGGTTCCGCCGGTTTCAACGGGAACGTCGCCGGGATATCGATTGAAATTTCCATGAAACTCTCGTCGATGTCGTATCGAGCTACGATTGCGGACATTTTTTCGGAATATCTCACAGATAGCGCATCCGATACATTCTCCGAGGCAAACGAGCTTCGCAAGTTTTGAAACCTTTCGGTGTCGGCAATTTCACGATCGAGAAATGCTTTGCGGAAAATGTTTTCGCAGATGAAATCGAGGTCGTTTACGAAATCTTTCTTTGCCTTCTTCCCGTCGAGTTCGCGATAGGCTGAACGCGAGATGGAAGGAAAGTGTTCGATGAAAGATCCAACGAGTGCGAGGAATACTCTGGGAGGAATATTATCCGTTATGCTTGCTTTTGAAAGCGCACCGTAACGATGTCGCAGCGGCGCAAACGCTCGAACAGTTTCGGCGTGACTCCCGTAATCGCACACAGTTATGGCTAGCTCCGATGATTCGCCTTCGTCGACGTTTTCATCTTCTGTCAAGAGCGATGCAAGCTCGTAAAACGGTGCAGAATTTAAAACGCGGTTGAACGCGTTGGAGACGATGGAACTTTTCGAGTTTATCTTCGCGATGTATTGAATTAAACGCAATTTTGCGCGTCTCGGTACTTCTACGCGACTCGACGATAACGCTCGGAAAACGAGAGACCACGCGTAATCTACGTTCGTAACACCTGAGACTTGAGATTTGACCATTTTTTCTTCGTCGTCATCGTCGTAATCATTGGCACGTGATTTGCGCCCCTCTTTTTTGAGTATTGCGACGAGATTTTCACGCAGACCATATTTTGTGAGGAACTGTTGTTCCGCCATTTCCTCCAATTCCGAGTCCATTTCGGGTTCCTCCTTCTCGCCGTAGTCGTCGTCATCGTTATCACTCGCGGCGGCTTTTTGTAACTTTGCATCTCTGTAAAGTTTCTCAACTATTGCGTCGATTTTGTTTACATCGTTGAATGAACAATCAATGCCAAAACAGGCGGCGCGAACGACATCGTCCGAGGAGAGCACGGCGAACGCGACGTACGCCGCCTCTCTTGGAGTAAAACGAATGTTGTCATCCAACAACGCGTACATTGCATTCAACGACGACGACGAGACTTCACTTTCAGGAAGCATCGTTCCTGCAAAATATTCAAAACGACGCATCGCCAACGAGCAACACATCGAGCTTGCAAAAATAGCCTCCGTACCGTCGCCCAAGATGGACGCGAGCGCCGCCGAAACTTCTCTCAAAATCGGTTCCATGATTTCTGCGCGGTCTTCGCTCTCTTCCGAATGAATGTGCTCGAAAAGCGCGGCACTGAAATTTATCAAGGGTTCTAAAGCTGTCGCGAGCAGTACTCGACGAATTCTTGGCCATTTTGCTCGCGCGAGCGATTTGGCCAAAGTTTGGCCAAATTCTCCGGATTTACTCGCAAAAGCGACCACGTCGCCGCCACTTTTTAAGGTGGCAAGATCCACATCCGTGGAAATATCCTCCATAGGATTCATTTCGTCCATGTCTGTATTGTAATACAAACCGTATTCTTCCACATCCTCGTCATCTGAAATACGAGGCGTTGCGACTGCGATTGGGAATCTCTCGATTGAAGCTAGGCAAGACGTCGCGAGTTCAAAAAGATGAAACTTTCGGTCGACGAGGCGACCACCGTGAACTTCCAATTTCACTTCGTCTTCGACGACGTGCGATATTTTCCCGAGATATATCCGACTGATTCGCGCAAACGAGTCAATCCAACCAATCATGGATTCAAAAACACTCACCCAGGTCTTTTCGTCCAGCTCCGAAGATGTTTTCGCGCTCGAGAGTATCGCGAGATGAATCCTCGCGGAATCGATTTCATTCTCAATGGCGAGGTCATCGTCGGTAGATGCGTCGTGAAACTCATCCTCTTCATTTGAACCTCCGCCGAGCGTTTTAAGTCGAGCTGCTGTCGCTTTGTCGCTTTGTGCGCGCGTTTCGATGGCGATCCACACGGCGAGAGCAAACGCTCCGATTTCGTCCGCTCGCGCTCCGGTTCCGTCCGCATTTCGGACGTTGAATTCGCTGTGTTTCTGCATCGCGTTCGAAATATACGAATCGGAAACAAAATACGCAAACAATCGCGACGCTGGAAGAAACGGTTGGCTCGTAATGTTCACTGAACGATCTTTGTAGTACCTCTCGATTCTTTCGACGAGGCATCGAAGAAAGGCATCCATCCATTCTCCTCTGTGCAAAAGTTTTGGAACAACGTGTACGAGTATTCTCGTCTTTTTCGAGCACGAGTCGAACGAAAGAGCGTATTTTAGCACTGAATCATCGTGAGGATACTCACACACAGTCTCGTCGTTCTTCCAAATGAACCCGTAAGAAATGAGAATTTTCTTGCCAAGCATGAAGTCAGCCGGAGATTTCGTCGGCAAAGACACGAGTTCCCACGCGAGTTGGTCGTTCTGAGTTGCAACGAGTGCGTCGAGTACGGCATCGCGCAAATTCTCACGCTTCGCGACGGCCGAAAGAAGTCCACCATGCTTTGGCGCCAACTCCGACATCGTCGCGATGACTGTATGCGCGCTCGCGACTAAACCGTCGCTACTACCGGCGTACTTCTTCACGTAGGCATCGACAAGTTCGTGCCAGCTGCCCAGCGCAGACGCAATAGCGTGCGCAAGCTCTGCAGAATCGCTCATTTTCTCTGACATTTCCAAAAACGTGTTTGCAAAAACATCGTTCGTAACTTCAAAACATCCGCATAACACCGCGTGCGCAAACTTTGTTTGAATACTTAAGGACGTGACGTCGTCGTCTCTTGCGATTGCCTCCGCGATGTACGCTGTTAGCGGGTTTTTCAAAGCAGCGCAAGACTCAACAGTACTGTTCGCTCTCCTTACGTCGCTGTGCGAAGAGCGGAGGAAGGCATACCAGGACGAATCACCGCGAGCGAGTTCGCACAATCTCGAAAAGTCACGCGCGACACCGTCTTCTTCGTCTCCATCTTCGTCTTCGTCATCTTCATCGACGTCACTGTCTGCTTCTTCTAAAGCTACATCGTTGTCGAACACGTCTTCGTTGTTTGCGATGATGTCTTTACACCTATTCATAAACGTTACTGCGACAACTTTTTCGGCCCAAAAGTTGAGAAGCGCTTCTTCTTTCGCAATCTCTGGTGGCGGCGGCCACGAAAAGTCGCACAAAATATTTCGCGGTATAGACTGAGATGATGTTTTCTCAACAGCCAGCGACAGCGAGTTCAGCCCTTTCTTATACGCATCGACACTCAGAGCAACGCGAACGAGCGCGGTGTTACTTGCAAACGCTTTCACAAAGTCCACTTCTGCTTTAAACGCTTGGCTCGACGGCGTCGTCGACCCTCCGTTTTCACTCTCAACGACAATATTCTCACACGCTCTTACAAAAGCATCATCGATGACGGCGCATTTTAAATCTTGCTTTTTGTTATCTGCGACGAATCTTTTGAGCAAGGCGAGTATGTGAGGAAGCGCGACTTCGAGCTTTTGCGTCTTCAAAATATGTTCGCAATGTTTCGACCACGTCTCCGCGCTCGCAAATTTCAATGCTGCGAAGAGCGATTCAATCGACGACGTGGTATCCACTACAGCGGTAGCACCATCTCCTCGTGCAATAGTATCTTCGCGCTTTTGTTTTCTATTTATGGTCACGCGACCGATAAAACTGGCAACTTCGTCGGCACCGCCGAACGAATCTGGACTGAGCGTCTCAATCGCGAGCGCCAAAAATGTATCGTCTGTACCTCCATGTTTCTCTTCGTGTCCTTGTATCGCGTTCGCAAAGCTCATCTTAAGTTCGAGCATTTTCTCGTGAACTTCTTTAGGAACGAGCGCTCCTTTATTCGAAAGTTCGAGAACGATTGCTTTGAATTGCTCGCATATACTCGTACCTCGCGACGGATTCTCGTCGTAGGAAACGACCAAAAATTCGCCGAGACTTTCCAACGCTTTCATGACTACGCCTTGCGGAAACGCCGTCGGTTTGGAGGCGAGAGAGGCTAAAGTTTTTGCAGCAACGTCTACCCATCTCGACGTAATGCTATCGGTGCCATTTCGAGCTTCGAGGGCACGCGGTATCCATTTCTCGACGAGGAGTGTCTTTAGAAGTGTTTCTTTTTTCTCATCCGCGCGTAACCATCTCAACAACGCGAACAAAGAGCACTCCATGGAAGCTTTTGCGATAGCATCTGCCTCTGCGTTTTTAGATTGAAACTGTTCGCAATCTTCCGCACCTTGCAGTGCGGCGTTGACGATATTTATCGTGTTTTTAAGACATTCTTCATCTTCTCCTTCGCCGCCAGTCGATTGCGGAAACGAAAGAGACGCGAAGAGCGGCAACACGCACGGCGCGCACCCAACCGCCGCACCTTCAAAAGCATTTGCAAAGCCTCTCACGATGGCTCCATCGATAACCGTTCGACTCAGCTCTGGTAGCAAATCCCACACCGAGAGATTTTTTGCGCACCATTGTGCGTGGGATAGTCCCGCGGCCAACTCCCACGCTCTGGTTAAACACAACGAATCGTCTTCTTTTTCTATTCGGCTGAAGACGTTTTCGAGCACTTGTTTAGCCGTTCGCTCGTCGCAAAACGTGGCGAACGTAATCACAGCAGTACTATTATCTTCGTTTTCCGTTTCGCACTTGTCCAAGAAGAGCTTTCTCAGGCAATCCAAACTGGCGCCTCGTAAACTCGTCGAAGATTCTAACATCATCACTTTACGCAAGTACTCTAAACTTTCTAACGCGCTTTCCAGCGCCTCTTTAACCGTCGTTATGGTTTTCTTCTCGCCATCTTCTCCTTCTAGACTTGACGTCGCCGTCGTTGGCGTGACCTCGCCTTCACGAAATTCCTCAAAACCAAACACGTCGACGACGTACTGACCAATCGCTCTCACGCTCGCGCACGCGTCCCGCTCGATGACGTCTCTCTCCTTCCCACTATTACTACCGCCACCTCCTTTCATACTTCCTCCTCCAAACTCAGTCATCGCTCTGTGCACCGACTCTTGCACCAATTCGAAAAAATCCACCGCAACGAGCCGCAAAGCCTTCGCCCGCCTCGTTTTCGTCGTAAATATCCTCCGAAACCCGGTCTCGGCTTCTTTCGCGACGTTTTTATCGCCATCGCACCTCGCCAAAAGTATCAACGGTATCGCCGACGTCGTCCCGATGCACTTGGCCAACCTCTTCCCGCTTCTCTCGCACATCAAGTTATGCACCTTCACTGACAGTAGCCTCGCCTCATCCGTCGTCGTCCCTCCGCTCTTTTCGTTTCTCAAACACTTCGAGTGGACCCGCGTCCACATCGGCAACGCGTCGGACACCATGACTTCAATCTCTTCGTTCTTCTTCTTCTTCTTCTTCGCGTCGTCGTCCTCGTCGTTCCCGCTACTCCTCCTCCCAACACCCATCTCTTTCTCCTCCTCCGATAAAACCTCTACCATTTGCTCTAACCCTTTCTTTTTCGATTGTTGGTTCGGTTTCGCCGCTAAACCTCTCGCTCTCATCAGACGCTCTCCAAAGACGGAAGCGCCTCCCGCGAACGAGGACAAAGACGACTGTTGGTGGTCCAATTTCATCATCATCGAGACGTCCTCCATTCCCACATTTCCGTTTGTAGTAAAACCACCACCTAATGGGGATGAAATCGACGACGCGCGTTCGTTCACGATCGAAGCCGTTCCCGAGTACCCGCCGAATCCAAAACTGCTCGAAAGAATACATCATTGCGTAAGAGAAAGAGAGAGAGAGAGAGAGAGAACGTCAGATTGAAACGTCGAAAAGTCGGTTACAGATTTTCTCTCCGCTCGAAACGTGACGCGTGTACTACTCGTAAGAGTACGAAGACAACACTCGAATACCTGGGTGGTCCTTTTGCCAAAGCCGAAGAGTTTGCGAAGATGCTTTTTTCTCCCTCTTCGTTTTCTCTCGCGTGTTGTCGGCGTTGTTGTTTGCCCATGTTTTGTGTATCTCTATTATTAGTGTGAGGAAACGAAGGAAAATGTCTGTCGTTTCGTCGTCACTTTTCCTCCTCACGCGAAAAGATTAAATCACGATGCAAAGCTCTTTGTTTTCTGCGACGCGTTGCACTCCGACGTCGAAAAAACTCGTCGAAAGAGGACAAAGAAGAGGATCTTTGCGTCGTGTTTTTCGAGCCTCGAAATCGTCGGCAGAAGAAGAAGAAGAAGTGACGACGACGAAACGACAGACATCGATGACGACGACGATGAGAGAAAAATATCCAAAGTTTTACCACGAAGACGGGGAAGTGTCGTCCCTGTCCACGTCGCGAAACTTACAGGAAAAGTACCACACGTTCGAAGGACACGCGATACGGTACGTGAAAGGAACGTCAAAACACGATGATGAGAAACCAAACGTTATATTAATTCACGGTTTCGGCGGGAACGCGGATCAGTGGAGAAACAACACGAGTTATTTTGCCAACGAGAAGAAATACAACGTGTACGCGTTGGATTTACTCGGGTACGGGTACAGCGATAAACCGGATCCGACCGCGCCGGGGAGAGAGAAGAACGATATTTATAATTTTTACACGTGGGCGAGACAGATTAACGAATTCATCGAGACGGAGATGGAAGGAGAGGATAAGAGAGCGTTTTTGATGTGTAACTCAGTCGGCGGCGTGGCCGGATTACAAGCGGCGTTGGATAAACGGGAGAATATTTTGGGATTGTGTTTGATTAACATCAGCATGAGAGGGTTGCACGTGACGAAACAACCGGCGTTTGCGAAACCGATAATCGAGGCGTTTCAGACGTTTTTGAGAACGTCGCCGATTGGGCCGAAGTTTTTCGCCAACGTCGCGAGGAAAGAGACGGTGTCGAACATTTTGAAGGAGGCGTATCACGATTCGGGAGCGGTCACGGATGAATTGGTGGACGTAATTTTGAAACCAGGCATGACGGAAGGTGCGAGTAAAGTATTTTTGGATTTTATTTCCTATTCCGGTGGGCCGTTGCCGGAAGATTTGTTGCCGCAAGTGAGCCAAGGGGAGAACGCGACGCCGACGTTGATGTTGTGGGGGGAGAAAGATCCGTGGGAGAAGATGGAAGACGGGAGGAAGTTGTACGAAAAATACGCGAACGCTGGGTTTACCGTTTTGAAAGGTGCCGGGCATTGCCCGATGGACGAAAATCCAGCGCTGGTGAACCCGTTGATGAGCGAGTTTATCGAGAGATATTCATGAAAAAATGTTGTAAAAACAATAGACTTGAAGAAGGGACACGCGTAGCAAACGAACCAAACGATTTTGAACTCTTTTTCTCTCTCTCTCTTTCTCTCTCTCTCTCTTCGTTTCGACAAACATTTCCAGCTCAGTAATGTAAGGCTTTTGATTTCAGTATGATACAAACATTCATTGGAAAGAAGACCATTCTCTTTGTAAAAGAGAAAAAACAAAAGATTTCGTCATCGCTAGTCGAGAGGAGGAGGAGGAGGAAGAAGGAGAGAAAGAGAGAGACCAAACCGCCGCTCGCCGCTTCTACTCACACCACCAACAAAAGCGCATACATCAATTTATATATACTTTTATAATGAACCAACAATTTCGTTCGAATTAAACAACAACGTCTTATACTCTTCTTAAGCAGACTCTCCAACCGTCTTTTCGATGATATCCGAGTCCCCCGCGTCCAAGATGCTCAAGCACGACACTCTGTAAAACCTACCGCACGCCGTCCCCAAGTCCACGTTGTTCCCGGTGTAATGGTGCACGCCGGTTTTCGCCAACATGGCGTAGTATTCAATCTCGGATTTTCGCAACGGCGGAACGTTGTTCGCGATGAGAATGAGTTTCGCTTTCCCGGAGCGAAGGGTTTTGAGGACCGTTTTGTACCCGAGCTGTTTTTGTTTAAGAGAGAAGAAGAAGAAGAAGAACACAAACGATGAGAACGCTTCGCTTTGCGAAAGAAGAAAGAAAAAGCGAGAGAGAGAGAGAGAGAGCGCGCCCGCGAGAAAGAACTCGAGCATCGTCCGAAGAGAGTAGTACACCTCGAGAAGAAGGGCCGCCGCACAAAATCTCAAATCTTTTGGTTTTGGACCCTAGAAGAGAGAGAGAGAGAGATCGCATCGAAACCAATCGCTCGTTCGTACCGTGTACTTCCCGGATCGCATGACAACTTGTAAACGGTTGTTGATGCCTTCTTGCGTTTTCTTCGACGAAAGTTTCGACATTTTAAAAAGACTGACTCGTATTTAATAACGCAAAGTGTGTGTGTGTGTGTGTGATAAACTCGCCTTCTTAAGCAGTGACGCCGCGAATTTCTTTTGACTCTGAGGACATTTCACCCACAAAACGAGGAAGGCGTTTTGCGTGGTTTCTCATTTAGGGTTTTATAGTAACCCTAAATGGAAGCGAATCAAGAGCACACGAACGAGACAACGTATGGTAGTAAACGCCTTTGCCGTACGGCGGAAAGAGAGAGGAAAGGCGTCAAAAACAAGAACACCGCAACACAACGAGCCGCCTTTAACACTGAAGAACAACGACAACTTTTCACGTCATAATATCACAAAAGAAGGCGCGAGGAGGACGCAAAAACAAAGGCACAAGAAGAAGAGAAAAAGATGAGGATTTCGATTGGTTTTCTCCAAATCTTCTTCCTCTTGTGTATTGCCGCGCCGACGAGGACGACGATTTGTTTCGCGCTGAAGCAAAGCGATGATGGAAGTTCCGTGCCTTCCTCGAGAGGAAGAGGAGGAAAGAGATCGTCATCAAAATCATCATCGTGGCGGGGCAACGCGGCGACGAAACGACCGGATGATTTCAAAGCGTTCCAAGCGAAAGACAACATGGAGGAGCTCGAATTCGCCACGTTTTCCAGCGGAGATTTTGCGAAAGCGGAAGCGCGGTACGGGTGTTTGCGAGACGTATTCGCGACGAACGTCGGATACAGTTCTCTCAACGCGGATTGGCGGCAAAGATTTAAAGTTGGCGAGAAAGAGCGCGTGTTGATGCAAGGCCATCGCGTGAGCGGAGACGACGTGGAAACCGTTCGCGTGTACTACGAAGGCGGGATGCGGACGTACAAAACGTTGCTCGACATGCACTTTCAGATGTTGGAACCGGAACCGTGGGTGGTGAGAAGAGGTCAAGGCGACTCGAAGATGTACGCGCACGCGATATATCCGCACACGCAAGAGCAGCTGAAAGCGGCGACGGAAATCGTAAAAGAGAAACACGAGAAGAGGATTGGACCGAGAGGCGAACGCGTGGCGACGAAAATCGTCCAGAATTTACGTAAAGACGACGGCGCGTTTAACTTTCGCCCGGTGGAACGAGAAAAGCAAAAATCCCAGCTGATGAACAGAGTAGAGTTACAAACCACCCAAGCGAAATGGAATACGGACGAGCACTTTAAGAACGACTCGTGGGTGTTTAACTCCACCGAGGCGATGTTCGTCAACGGCTACTTAGCCGGCGCGTGTAGCCAAAACGACCACGACGGTTTCGAAAAACCCCACGACGACGTGGAGAACACGCTCCGATCCTTCGAGATGAATCTCGAGCGGTTGGAGAGTTTAGGATTAGTGCACTTACACCCGGACGTGGTCATGGTGCCTCCGTTGGGCGGTAAAAAACAACTGGACAAAGATAGAGAGGAGATGTTAAAGAGGCAAGAAAGGATCAAGCGAGGTTTGCCCGAATTTGAAGACTTTGACGAGTTCGATGATGAAAAAGTCAAACACAAAGACAAAGACGGAGAACTCTAGCAGTATGAGCAGTAGTAGGAGCCGCAGTAGTAGTAATAATAGCAGTAGTAGCAGTACTTTTGAACTCTTTTTTTGGTTCCTTTTTTCCTTCTTTTTCCCTCAAAAATTCAGCAAAGCGCGCGAGAGTTCTTCCGTAGGACGGGCGACACGAGCGGCAGATACACACACCCCGCGCAATACTATCAGATGATATGAACATGAGTGGTCGTTTATCGTAATATAGACGTAAAAAGAGAGAAACGCGCTCCCCAGAGAGAGAGAGAGAGAGACCGGTGATGATGTTATTGTTGGGGAAAATGCGGACGAGAACGACGCGCGGAAGAAGCACCCGCGCGCGCCCGCATAAAACGTTCCTCTTCCTCTTGCTCCTCTGTCTCGCGATCGCGATCGCTCTCGTCGCAGGTGAGGAGACTGAAAAAGCAGGAGCAGCGACGGCATCTCGCGATCGTCGTCGAAAAGAAAAGAAAATCACGACGACGACGACCACGGGGAAAGAAAGTCGTCCCGCGGCTAAAATGAATCAAATGGGCGAAGGCAATCATCGCGGCGTCGCGACCACCGGCGGTGGTGTTACTATCAAAAGAAAAGAAACGAACGACGAGAACGAATACGAACAGCTAAAGACGCGGTTTATCGACGCGAAGAACGTGCCGATATGGGAGGAACCGACGGAGAGCAGTTTGGTGCAATCCTCTGTGTCCTCCACCTCTTCAAGAGGGCAACGAAGCGAAGCGTCGGAGCGACGAGAGGCGCAAAAATTTAACTTCATCGGCAACGCGATGAAGATGGCCACGAAAGAGAAAGACGTGGACGCGGTCATTTCGAGTTATTTGACGAAGAAGAGCGCGGAAAGCGGCAGCCTTCCGATATCTTCCTTGGTGGAAGAAGAGCAAAGGCTCGGCGTGCCCGGGTTGATGGAGACTTTGATCGGGAAAAGAGAGGAGACGGAGATCGAGAGGAAGTCTAGGTTTCCCGAGCACGTGTTTGGGGCGACCAGGAACGTGGAGAAGAACCAAAAGACCAGAGATGGGTGGGAGCTGACGTTTAGCGATGAGTTTGATTTGGATTATTTAGATTTGGAGAAGTGGACGCCGAGGAACGGCGCGCCGACGAGCCGAAGAGGTGTTGGTGGTGTCGTTGGAAAGCCAGGCGTAGAGAACAGTGCAAACGAATTCAACGCGATGTCGCAATTAGGAGCATCTAAGAGTCATCACGGTAGTAATAGTGGAGGGGGTGGGAGTAGCGATAGTAGTAGAAGCGGCGAGAGTAGTGATATTATTAGCGGGGGCGAGAGAAGACGAAATGGCCAAAAGTCTCGAGCAGCGGCGTCGACGAGTGGAAAAGGATCATTTCTAGGCGAGCAAGAGGAAGAAACCGTCGACAAGGAGACGTGGTTTCACGAGAGAAACTGCAAAGTTGTCGATGGAGCTTTGGTCATCGCCTCGAGGAAAACGGTTGGAAAGTACGACAAACCGAAAAACTTTGACGACGATAACGACGATAACGGGGTCTTCTTGGACATTCCCGGAGCGCAAAAGTTCTCTGAATCTGAGTTTCCGTTTGAGTCGTGTTATATTGATTCGTCTAAAGCGTTTAGTCAGGTCTATGGTCGATACGAGGTGAGAGCGAGACTTCCGGGATTGTCGTACGACCCGAACGATAAAGACACGTGCGCCGGAGTGTTTCCGAGAATTGAATTACTTCCAGATCCAGATAAAACGGTACCGAAGGACGCGTGTTGGCCGAGAGGTGGCGATATTCGCGTCGCGCAGGCGTTTGGACAAGGCCGAGGCGGTCCAGGTGCGAAGATTGGCGCGGTAGAGTCTGGATTTCACTTCATGCCTTCGGGAGCGACGTGCGGGGTGGACGGGTACGTCGTCGATCGCACTCGACCGTTCGAGTTGATGAATCAAGTGGAAAAGAGCGAGTATTTAGCGATGAATTCGTCTGCATCCTCGTCGGCATCTGCGACTTCATCGTCAAGATTAGGCGAAGAGGAGAAGATCAAGTTCAACGCGGATTGGGCGAGAGAGTTCCACGTTTTTGCGGTCGAATGGGATAAAGAGTCTTTACGGTTCTTTATCGACGACGTCTTCACGCACGAAGTCAACGCGTATTCGGCTCCGATGATTCCTCGATGGCCGTTCTTCGTTGGGATTGGAACGTCAGTATCTCCGTACGGTGTCTTGGAAGCGCTAAAAAACTGTGAGCAAGACGATCAGTTTGCCATCATCGATTACGTTCGCGTGTACTCAAAGAAATCTCCGCACGAGGTCATCAACAACGAAGTGTACTTCTTCTGGTTGTTCGCGGTAATTGTATTGCCGACGTTAGCAACCATGTACTGCTCGGCAAAGTATTTGATTCGACAAGTCATTCGCGAAGATTTATTCGGGGCTGACGAAAAAGGATCTGGTAACTTTGGCGACGGTTCGTCGAACGTAGGCGGCGGTAATTCGATGGAATCTGGCGGTAACGGCGATCATCATCTCGGCATGAGTGGTAAAGTAAAAGGCGTCGCATTTGAATCCTTATCGGATGAAAAGCGACGACGTCGTCGCTTGTTGCGCAAACTCAAACGCGAGATGGGCGTCGTCGATTCAATCACCGTCGGCACCACCGAACCTTTGTTGACGAAAATCTTACACGAGAAAGAGGAAATCGCGAAATCAAGAGTCGAGCGCGCGTTTAAGGACGAAGGCGCGATAAATAATGGTGTCGCCGAAGGTTTGGAAGACGACAGTTACCGTAAATACTCCAAGCAACCAAAGATGCAAAAGGAGACCAAGAACGTCGGCGGCGTGACGTTACGACTGCCGGATATCACGCCAAAGCGCGGCGGCATGCAATCGACCTATTTCAGCGAAACGAGCGATTTCACGACCGAAGCCGAAGGCGTTGGTTCTGGTGACAATCGTCACCATCGTTCTTCGGGAGGTGTAAGCAGCGATTCGGGCAGCGGTGGTCAAAGACAATACGGAAGCGGAGAGTTATGATATAAAGCACGTTCTGATTACGACTGATAATTTCACGACGACGAGAGAAAAATTTAGCTTAGCTACTACGCATACATAGAAAAAGTTTAGACGAAGAATACAAGCGTAACACGCAGCAATCTTATTATTATTCGCGCGTTAACTACGAACACCGAAGACTACCGTCCTCTCCCTCCTCCAATTCTCCCGCCTCTTCCTCTTCCTCTCCCGCCGCCTATCTTTTTCGGCTTCAAACCCGTCACCGCTTGCGCTTCCAAAGCCGCCTCTCTCGCGAATATTTTCAGCTTATCCGGCGCGTTCGTCAACTCCGCTTTCCTCGACTGCTCTCTCGCTTCCTCTAATAACTTCTTCACGTCCTCTCCCTTCGGATTTGCAATCGCGTCCGCCTCGCTCGCGCACTTGGAGCACTTTTGCTTCCCTGGACCTTTATTTCTCAACTGGGAACGCGCGAACTCCGTTTCCGGTTTTCGCTCTTTACACTTTGAACACTCGTGTAAGCAACCTTTCTCCTCGTCGATCTTCAATCCTGCCATCGTCGTCGTCTGTATCGTCTCTTCTTCCTCGCGTTCGCTGCATCGTAAGCACACGAGCGAGGCGTTTTCGTTCGCTCGTTTCTTCTTCACTTGCGCGTGGCTGAACTCGCACGCCGGGAGTCTTTTCCTCGCGCACGCGGAGCAACTGAACGCGCCGTGCCACGAGGTCGGATGTGAGTTCGTTTCCACGCCGAGACGTTTGAGTTTTTGTTGTTCTTTCGTCTTCTCCTCCTCCTCACTCATCCTCGCTCGTACACGCTCGTCGCTCGTCGTTTCTAACGACTTTTGGAATCGAATTTCATCACAAAAGAAGACGCGCGACGGAAACGACGAGACGAGACCAACAACAAGAACATTAAGGAACTGGGGACTTTAGTCGTGCTTTTCACGAAACGACTCTGAGAATAATGACGAGTCTAAAAAAACTCTGCGTGTTTTGCGGCTCCTCCTCTGGACGCGATTCGACGTACGTCGAGGAGGCGAAAGCGCTCGGGGAATATCTCGCGTCTGAAAAGATCCAACTGACGTACGGCGGCGGATCGATCGGCTTAATGGGCGCAATCGCGAACGCCGCCTACGACGAAGGACAAAATCGAGTCCTAGGAATCATCCCAGTCGGTTTGTGCGCGCGAGAGATCTCCGGGGAAACCGTCGGGGAGCAGATTCAAACGAAAGATATGCACGAAAGGAAACGACTGATGGCGGAGAATTCGGACGGGTTCGTCGCTTTGCCGGGAGGATTCGGAACCATGGAGGAACTGTTCGAAGTCATCACGTGGCAACAGTTAGGGTACCACAAGAAACCAATAGGGGTGTTAAACGTGAACGGCTATTTCGACAGTTTGTTGACGTTTTTAGACGAGGCGCGAGAGAGCGGTTTCGTCAGCGAAGAAGCGAGGAATATCGTCTTGAGCGACGACGACGCCGAGAGGTTGATCGGGAAGATGCGGCAGTACACAGCGCCGAGAGGGGTGATAGAGCAAGAATTTCAAGGGTAATTTATGTTACGTTATGTTAAAATACAAAAGGTTTGAACGGTTTTTCACGTATTATTCAATCGATCAATCTTCCTCCTCTTCCTCTTCCTCCGTTTCTTGTTTCAACTCCTCCCACGTCTCGTCGTCGTAGACGAACTGCGCGCCAATCATGTACGCTTCGTTCTCCGCATCAAACTCCGCTTTCACTTTCGACACCGGCACCGTGATGCCGTACACGGTCCCAAACTTCACGTCGTCTTTCACTTTCACGTCCACCGGAACGTCCTCGTCCACCTCCACGTATTGCTCCACCACGTCGATGATCTTCTGTTTCATCTCTTCCATGCTTTGATCGCTCATCGTGCATCGATCGGCGACTAAGATCATCCGTAAACGTTTCTTCGCTTCCGCCCGGGCCGTGTCCGCCTCGGACGGGGGGAAAAAAATCCGGTACGCCGCGGAGAGTTTCCCCCAAAACGTCGTTTCCGTCGCGACTTTTGCCTCGTCGAATATATTTGAGATGTCCGATTTCGTTTTCAACCCGATGCCTCCTCCGGTGTTTTTGCTCGATGATGATGATGATTCGGCATAGGAAATCGCCGCTCTTCTTCCTCTTCTTCTTTCTCCTCTCGACGAAGGCGAAGAAAAAGAAGTCGAGCACGAGGACGAGGCAGAAGAGGAGGTCTTCCCGACGCGGCCTCTGAAAGACGCGGAGGACGAGAGAAGTTGGTGTTGCGCGCAAGACGCCATTTTTGTTTTATTCAAACCTTTTTTCTTTGTTTGGGAGTTGGTTCGTCTTTTTGTGTGGGAGATTCAAAAAAAAAAAAATCTCATCCCAAAGGACAAAAACAACCAACCAAAAGCACAAGAGAGAGAGAACTTCGTTTCTCGACGGTATTTTGTACGCGCGAACGCATCTGTATATCTGCAAAACGAGCGGCGATCGCAAAACTCTCTCTCGTTTTACTCCGTTTGTTTTTCTTTCGTAGGAGCGTATTGTTTCATCACAAAGACAGATACATACTAGAGAGAGTGCTCTTTTTTTCTGATCTCGCGCGTGTATTTTTTCCACCTCTTCCTCCTCAAAAAAAAGGAGAGGCAAATTTTTCTTCGGTCTTTCAGAGAGGTTGGGCCGCAACAAATGCCCCTCGTCAGAACTGTGCTCCCACGTTCACGAGCGGCTGTGAATGAAAAGAGTTTGATTTTTAACCACGCGCGGACGTTTTGAGAAGGTTTTTTTGTAGTCCCAACTCTTACGAGATATCGTAGCAAGTGTAAAGTATTTTTGTTCTGTTTTAAACTCTCTTCTCCGTTAAAAATTCAAAAAACCAACCAAAAGCGAGAAAATCGACAATTTTTTTCTGTGGAAAACAAGCGAAACGTCACACCACAAAAACCACACGACAAAGTCAAAAAATGGCATCATCATCATCGAAGAAGAAGAAGAAGCAGAAAACGGAGGAGGTAAAAGAAGAAGAAGAAGAAGACCAAGACGACCAAACGACGATCGTAGTATCGCCATCTCCGGAGGACAGAGTCGTCGAGACGAATAATAAGGAGGAGGAGAAGAAGAAGAGCGAGAACGAAAACGGGACGAGGAAAAAAATGACGACGATGGAGAAAGGATTTGCATCATCGAACGATGGTGACGACGAGGAGACGAGAGGAGGAGAAGGAAACGGAGAGGAAGACCAAGAAGACGTGCAAGAAGATTTATCTCTGATTGACGTCAGCGAAGGCGCCATCGAGGAAGAGCGGAAGTTGATGAAAGAGAGAGAGGAAGAGAAGGAGAAGAACCAAGATCAGACGAAGGAGATTACCAGTCCCGAGCAGGTGGTTTTGGACGATAAGAAGTTTGAACATTTGGACGAGTTGTTGAATAAGACGAACATGTATACGGAGTTTTTGAAAGAGCAGATGGAGGAAGGGCAAGAGGAAGACGACGACGACGACGACGACGACGACGACGTTGATTTGACGAAGAATAATAACAGCAAGAAGCGAAAGTCCACCGGCGGCGCGGGTACGAAGAAAGAGAAGAAGACGGACGCGGAAAAGACGCGAGAGTTGTTGCCGCTGATGGATCCGAGCGCAGTTTTGAGAGGGTACCAGTTGAGAGGGGTGAAGTGGTTGATTTCGTTGTGGTCGAACGGTTTGAACGGGATCTTAGCGGATCAGATGGGTTTAGGGAAAACCATTCAAACGATCGGGTTTTTGAGTCACTTGAGGAGCAAAGGGATTTGCGGTCCGTTTTTGGTGGTCGGGCCGTTGTCGACGCTGTCGAATTGGATCAACGAGTTTAAGAAGTTTTGCCCGGCGTTTCCGACGGTTTTGTACCACGGGAGTAAGCAAGAGAGGGCGAACATTAGAAACACGCGCATGCCGGTGAGATCGGTCGTGGACGAGACGTTTCCGGTGATTGTGACGTCGTTCGAAATCGCCATGTTTGATCGCAAGTTTTTGCAAAAGTATCAGTTCAAGTATTTAATCGTGGACGAAGGACATCGATTGAAGAATTTCGATTGCAAGTTGATTCGAGAGTTGAAGATTATTCCAGCCGCGAATAAGTTGTTGTTAACTGGAACGCCGTTGCAGAATAACTTGCCGGAGTTGTGGTCGTTGCTGCACTTTTTGTTGCCGGACGTGTTTTCGTCCTTGGACCAGTTCAAGAGTTGGTTTGATTTCAGCGAAGAGTTGGACGATAAGGTTGAGTTTGCCGAACGAGAGCAACAAAGACGCGCGAAAGTCATCTCTAAATTACACGGGATTCTAAAACCGTTTTTGTTGAGACGGTTAAAAGGCGACGTGGAGATTTCGTTGCCGAGAAAGAAGGAAATTATTGTATACGCGAGCATGACCGAGACGCAAAAGAAGTTCAACGACGCCATGGTCGATAAGACGATCGAGGATATGTTGAAGAAAGAAGCAGGCGGAAATCGAGTGCCGGTTGGTTCTACCGCTTTAAACAACATGCTCATGCAATTAAGAAAGAACTGCAATCACCCGGATTTGATATCTGGCGGGTTAGATGGTTCCATCATGTTCCCGTCCGCGGAGGAGTTGGTCGCGCAGTGCGGCAAAATGCAATTGTTGGATCGCTTGTTGACCTCTTTGCGTAAAAGTGGTCACAAAACGTTAATCTTTTCGCAAATGACGAGAATGTTAGATTTGTTAGAATCGTTCTTTGAACAAAGAGGCGAGCGCGTCTGTCGCATCGACGGTTCGGTGAAACAAGAGCAAAGAAGAGACGCCATCGACGCGTTTAACAAAGACCCGACCGTGGATATTTTCTTGTTGTCCACTCGCGCTGGCGGTTTAGGTATCAACTTAACCGCCGCGGATACGGTCATCATCTACGATTCCGATTGGAACCCGCACGCGGACATGCAAGCGATGGATCGCGTTCACAGAATTGGTCAAACGAAGCCAGTGCACGTCTACCGCTTAGCCACGGCGAACTCGGTGGAAGGCAAAATGCTTTCCCGAGCGGCGTCAAAGTTGAAACTCGAAAAATTGGTCATTTCCGGCGCGAACTTGAAGCAAGGCACGACCAAACAAAAATCCACCGAGTCCATGTCCACGGAAGAGCTCGTCCAACTCCTCAAAGGCGGTGGAAGTACCGGTACGGACGAAGACATGCCGCAATCCGGAGTCATCTCGGATAAAGATTTGCGAGTCATTACCAGTCGTAAAGATTTGACCGGCGAACAGGCGAAACCGAACCCGGAGAGAGGCGTTGGATGGGAAGACGTGGAAGACCGCTCGGGCATGTCTTTGTTAGGCAACGTCGAGAAGAAGTAATTCTTCTAAGTAATAAAATACGTATTTCATTTCATTTCACATTCCGTTTTTTGTTTGTTTCTTCTTGATGATGAACTTTTTTTTTTTGAAACAAAACGAACTGGTTGGCACGAATCTGAGGATTTCCTACCGTTTGATTTTGTTGACCTTTCTCGAACTCTCTCTCTAGGTCAATACATTTCCGCATAATTTATTATATCTCTCTTCACTCTCTCTTGAAGGAAAAGGAAACGAATCGACCTTTGGCGCGTTTCGATAGTAATAAGACGCTCGACTACTCGCACGCGAAAGACGGAGACTTTTGTGAGATCGAAAAAGGTGCGCGCTTTTCATCTCTCTCGCCTTCATTTAAACGCGAAGGACAATTTTTCTCTCGAGCTTCTACACGGGTATAAATTGGTTGAGCGTTTAAAAATAAGAATAACAAAAGCGCCGCTTTGCTGTTTTGGGGGCCGCGTCGATCTCTTTTATTAGCATCGACGCGCGACGGCAGCGTTCCCGAATACCGCGCGTTCGTCTCGCGCGGGGAACGCGAGAGCGCGCGGCAAAGTTCCAAAAAGCCGAGAGGGCAAAGTGGCATTTCAATTTTTCCCTTGTACTCACTTCTCTCTTTTTCTCTCAATTTTTTCTTTAGGATGAAGAAAACGTTTGTGTCGTTGTTGTTGTTGTTCGCGACGTTCGGCGCGCACGGTCAAGAAGATGACACTTCTTCTTCCATATGCGCGGCGGAAGGGGAATGGAAAACAAACATGTGTGCGAAAATTATTGATTTTTACGGAGACGTCACATGCCGCAAAAAATTGTTGGTGGTGCAAGAAGACGGCTCCACGATAGATATTGTGGAAACGATAACAACTTTGTTCGCGGAAAATTTGGAGCTTAAAAATCGTTTGGCAGCCGTCGAGT
>Ga0255755_1000921_pt1 | contig 28582 bp, 42 predicted proteins | sample 011ome_18_FD_179955 | JGI IMG/M metagenome (GOLD analysis project Ga0255755, IMG submission 179955) | Coastal salt marsh microbial communities from the Groves Creek Marsh, Skidaway Island, Georgia - 011501BT metaG (version 2) | ecosystem: Environmental > Aquatic > Marine > Intertidal zone > Salt... | reverse complement strand
AAGCCTAGTCCTAGCAGTCGTCTATCAGCAATATAGCGAATATACAACTTTACGTCTTCTGGTGTTAGATTAGGTACATCTGCACCCTCAAAACACAGATCAATAAACGCATCTTCCAGCTCAACTGAGCGTTCTGCTGCGCAGTAAATTGCGTACTTTAGGTCATCGTTCCACAGTTCTGGATTTTCTTGAATAAAAGTACGGAATAACTGTGACATACCTTCCACATGTAGACTTTCGTCTCGAACAGACCAAGTTACAATCTGTCCCATGCCCTTCATGAGGTTGTGTCGTGGAAAGTTCAATAGAATAGCAAAACTACTAAATAATTGAACTCCCTCTGTAAATCCGGAATAAATAGCCATTGTTTTAGCAATGTCCATCTTTGTACTCATTCCAAAGTTACTTAAATGTTCGTGCTTGTCCATCATAGCTTTATGCTTCATGAACTCTTGGTACTCATCCTCACCATAACCCAGTGTTTCGAGTAGTAGTGAGTATGCTTCCTGATGTACGGCTTCCATTGCTGCAAAAGCAGACAACATCATTCGTACTTCAGGTTGTTTGAATGTTGGTAGATAATGTTTAGCATATCCACAACATACGTCAACGTCTGCTTGGGTAAAGAATCGGAAAATCTGTGATAATAGTTTTTTATTGCCAGGACTCAGATTTTCACGAAAGTCCTTTAAATCATCTGCTAGATTTACTTCATCTGGTAGCCAGTGCATGTGCTGCTGTGATTTATAATGTTCAAAAGCCCAAGGGTAGTTAAACGGTTTATAATAATCTCTCTCTTCTAGTAAGTTACTCATCTCTATCCCTCACACGCTAAACAAGCGTCTTCATCTATGCTATCAAACATATACTGTCTTAAAGTTTCATCTGAAACTGTCTCAGCCCTTTTCATTGCTTCACTACGCAAGTAGTATAATGTTTTTACTTTCTTTTTCCAAGCCATCATATGTACTGCGTGTAACTCTTGCTTTGATATATTAGCGGGGAAAAATACATTCAAAGATTGACTTTGACAAATTTCTTTCTGTCTATCCGCTGCCATATCAATAACCCATCTCTGATCTATCTCTACGGCTGTCTTAAATACATCTTTTGTATACTCATCAAGAAAATCTAGATGTTGTACACTTCCTGCCTTTGTAATGATACTCTTCCAAACTTCATCAGTATCTTGATCTATCTCTTGGAGAATGTGCTCAAGATACTCGTTCTTCATTAAACTCGACCCCGACTTAGTCTTTTGAGTAAACGCATTAGCTCGATAAGGCTCAATACTAGGACTAGTATTACCGCAAATAATGCTACTACTAGCATTAGGAGCGATTGCCAAAAGATGACAATTACGCCTTCCAGTACCCGCAGCATCAGGAGCCTCGCCTCGAAGAGTAGCGAGTACAATACTTTCTTTTTCTGCTTCAGTTTTGATGTGTTTAAAGATTGCCATGTTGCGACCTTTCGCGATAGCACTTTCAAACGGTATATTATGTCTCTGTAAATAGGCATGAAATCCCATGGCTCCTAATCCAATACTACGTTCTCGTTCAGCACTGTATCGTGCTCGTTCTAGTTCACTTGGAGCATTCGCAATAAAGTGAGATAGTACATTATCTAACATGCGTACTAAATCAGGTATAAACTGCTCATTGTTGCTCCATTCATCATATTCTTCTAAATTTACACTAGAAAGACAACATACCGCTGTACGATCCTTGTCTGTAGCAAGTGTAATTTCACTACATAAGTTTGAGTGATGTACTTGTAAGCCAAGAGCTTTCTGACAATCAGGCAAAGCTGCTTGTACAGTATCACCAAACATTATGTAAGGCTCTCCAGTTTCAACACGATTCTGGATCAATTTAACCCAAAGTGCCTTAGCCGAAACACTCTTTACTACGTTTCCTGTGTGCGGGTCTACTAGATCCCAGGAATCATCGAAACCTTCTACAATTGTAGCTTGTTCGATCAATTCCATAAATTTGTCTGAAATAACAACCCCATGATGCAGGTTAGTAGACTTACGGTTGATATCTCCACCAGTAGGCTTTCTGATATCTAAAAACTCTTCAATCTCTGGATGGGAGATTTGTAGATAGCCAGCGTAGCTACCTCGTCTTGTTACTCCTTGAGAGAAGGCGAGCATTTCTGCATCTACTACTTTCAAGAAGGGGATTACTCCAGTACTCTCTGACCCCGCTGAGGTTTTACTCCCTACAGAACGAATACCGTTCCAGCAACCGCCAATCCCACCACCAACACTCGAAAGAAAAGCATTCTCAGTATAGTGGTTAGTTAAACCTGTTCTACTATCATCAACATAATTCAGAAAACAACTAATAGGTAAACCTCTTGTAGTACCTCCGTTACTCAGAATAGGAGTAGAGAACATGAACCATAGCTTACTAACATAATCATACAATCTCTGTGCGTGAGCTTCATCATCTGCAAACGCACTAGCCGCTCTTGCAAACGCCTCTTGTGGAGAAGTCTCACCGTTTACGAGATACCTATCTTCCAATGTTTTAATACTAAACTCAGATAGATATCTATCTCTTCTATAATCAATTACTACGTTCATTTATTCTCCGCCCTATATCTGCCAAATTATCAGCTCCAATTGCATCATCGCAATAAGTTATTAAATCCATTAACTCGTAATTTATTAGTAACTGCTCTGCATTCTCATTCAGTGCTTGTATATACTTATACTTACTAACAAGTGGTAGTACATTGTAGATATCCATTGCATCGCCATATTCTTTTATAAGCTGTTCAGCTCTCTTAGGCCCAATTCCTGGTATACCTGCAACATTATCACCCTTATCCCCAGTTAAACACTTCATTGAGATGTATTCTTCTGGACTTACGTTGTAATGTTCTTCCCAATTATCTAAACGTACTTCTTTTCGAGTAACATAGGAGAATCTTGATACAGTTTCTTGTATAAGTAGATCCCAGTCTCGGTCACTTGATATAAGCCAGATATAATCTAATCCGTACTTATCTTTTTCTTTTACTAGATGAGCAGCTATATCATCAGCCTCTACACCTTTATAGCGAAGGATGGGATAATCCTCTGCTAGTACAGTTAAAGACTCTTCGAACTCTTCAAAGAACTCTTCAAATGCTATCTTCTCTTCTTCTGTTTGAGTAGCAAACTTATCTTTTCGATTCTGTTTATAATCGGGTGAGATATTCTTTCTATATACAGAGGAGCCCCAGTCTGCTGTAATTATAACATTCTTACATTTGTATGACTCGGCTAAGCTCTGAACAGTTTTTTGAAAATCATATCTAAAGTCTGTCCTACCTTGGTGCTTCCATCGAAACGCTAAGTTAAGCGAATCTACTACTAGTGTTGCCTCTTTTCTATCTTTTACAATTTTATCTGTAAAATTAAATGCCATTGATAAACTCTACTTTTTCATGCTCTAACCATTCGGTAGCTAATGAAATATAACAATCTAGCCAGCTAATATACATATAGTTTACTACTTCTGGCTTTATTGCACTTACTACAAATGGTTTTGACCGGTTATATTTAAAAAACAATAAAGGCTCCTGGTTACCGCCTTCAGCTTGTATTACTACTTTCTTCCACCAACGAATTAAGTTATTCGTTTTCTGAGCTGTAAACATAGAGTCGTTTAAAGGAGAATCAGCATAGTTTTTAACTTCAATACAAAACCGATTCTTTTCATGAGGGACATATAAATCCCCTTTTAAGTATTCGAGAGCGCCAGAAGCTGGCACTCTCTCAAACTTATATCCTGTAACTTCTCTAAGCATATCTCTAATCAGATACTCGCCCCGTGCCCCTTTCGCTCTCGAATCTACCATTCTCTTCTTCTGTTTCGGATTTCTCCGGCTTGGCTGTAAGCTCTTTAGTTAATAGAAATGTCCTTCTTTGTGATGATGCTCGTTGTGCAACCTTTGCTATATGTCTCATACGAGTACTTTTCATTACTTCTCCAGTTTACTAACGTTTCCTGCCTTAACCACTTCCACTTTCTCTAACAGAGGATGTGTCCAGCCATGACTGACAACATAAGTATTAAGACCTTCTTCGCCGAGTAGAACTTCTACTAGCTTCTCTCTGCCTGTATCGTCTAATACATTAATTACTTCATCTAAAAATAAGATATTGATTTGAGACTTTGAAATACTACTCATTAGCTTACGAATCGCAATCAATGTAGCAGTATTTACTCTTGCTAACTCACCGCTTGAAAGTGCTAGAATATCTACTAGACTTCCGTTGTCAGTGATTTGTACATTTAGTTTGTCATTTGATACTACAAACTCAAGTGTAAAACGACCGTCTGAAAGCTCCGCAAGATAAGTATTAGTAAGCTCTTCTAGTTCTTTTACTAGATTTTCAATCTTATATGCAAGCAATCCATTAGTACTAAAAGACTTCTTCAATACTTCTAAGTTAGAAGCTATCTCTTGCTCGGCTTTGAATAATTTTGTACATTCAGCTAAGTCGGATAAAAAGTCATCTGTTTGCTCTTGGATTACTTGAATACGAGTATTCCTTTTAGTCCTGCGATCATTCTCTTTCGCAATAGCATTAATACTATCTCTAGACTCTTTCAGAACTGTCTCTAATTCCTCAATCTTTTCTTCAATATCTGACTTGTTCAAAGGTATAGAAGGTAAATCTGATTCTATACTTCTGTACAAATCTTCCCATTCTTTCTGGGTTTTTGTCTTTTTCTGAAATTGTTTATTATTTTCTATAATTTCAGTAATCTGTTGCTGGATACTAGCGGATCTTGCCTTTGCATCATCTATTCTTGATTGCTCAGTACTCACTAGCTGACTCATGTGAGTAGGGTCTATCGACTGTTCGCAAGTGTGACAATGAGTACCTAATGTTGTCATCTTCTCGATAGCTTTCTTAGACCCCGCTGCGATTTGTTTAAGACCGCCTAACTCTCCCTGTAAATGATCGTAAGATAAAATTTCACTAGCTTTAATACCTTGTACTGAGGCTAAGTCTATCTCGTTCAGCATGTTTTTATACTGATTATTCATAGAAATTTTTCTATTCGTATCAGAGATATTTTGAAGTTCTATTGATAGAGAACGTAACTCTTTCTCGTCTTCTTCCGTGTAAACTTCAATATCTTGCATAGGAAGTAGGGTAGTATCACTCAATTTGTTATCTTGTAACCATTTTTCGATAGTTGCTATAGTCGCTTCAATCTTAGTTAAGTTATTACCATAACCTTTTGCAGCTTCTTTGAATACTTCAAACAGTTTAACATAGTTCTCTAGGTGCAACAAATCTATTAGAAACTTTTTTCTATTTGTGTCTGTCGCTGTAAGAAACTGTAAACTAGTACTTGTATTCTGGTACACTAGCTGAGTGAATGTTTTAAAATCAATACCAATTATATCTTGCAGAGTCTTATAAGTATTTGTAGCCGTGTGGCTACTGATGTCCTCTCCATTATGTAATAATTGAATCTTGATATTTGTTTTACGGTTGATTATAACTTCATAACTTTCCGCATCTTTCTTAAAGTAGAGGTGAATACTATAACCGTTATTCACATATCTATTGGGTATATCTACTTTCTTGATGCCTTTTGAGTTTTTATTATACAATGCTTCTTCGATAATTAACGGTATGGATGATTTACCCATACCGTTAGTACCAATTATCTGAGTTACTGTATTATCCGATAAATCTAACTCGTTATCCGCACCGTAGCTGAAGCAGTTACTCCATTTCAACTTTTGAAGCGTAATCATTAAAAGTTCCTATAATATCAGGTATTCGATCTTCGTTAATTTCTAGAATATAGTTTAAGTACTCTACTAACTCTTCTTCGATGGTCATATCCTTCTCGATAAAGAGGGCAGCTTCAGAAGAACGTTTTACTACTTTTTTATCTAGTAGTTCTGTGTTCTTAATGCCTGCTAGTTCTTGGATGTCACCTTCTATCTCGTAAATAGTATGGTGATAATCGGTAGCTACCATCTCTTTTGGATCACTAACTGTTTTACGAATTAGTTGCGGTAAGCTAAACCTTTCCCAGAACCATGACCAATTGTTTTCATTAATTAGTAGATATCCTGTCTCAACTACGTTTCTATGAAAAGAAGTTGTCATGGGCGAACCAGGATATACTATGTTACGCTGCGTGTTGCTATGTGCGTGTAGATCACCAGCAAACACAACAGGGAAACTTTCAAATCTACTTAAATCTATTTCTGGTTTAACATGAGGTGGAATCTCACCACGAACATGCGTAAACAAAGGTTTTGATGTATCAAACTGCTCTATACTGCCTGGCCTATGCAGGTCAGCGTATGGTAGTATTCCATAACCTAAATCTTCATCAATATACGATATATCTACTATGTTTACTAGAGGATTAATATCCCTTGAGACTTGTTTTAACTGTGTAAAGAAAGTCTTGTTCTTCTTAGTAGCTTCGTGATTTCCGTCGTAGATTATGGTTGGAATCTTTACCTTTCTAATAAAAGAAAAGTAAAGCTCCAACTCTTCCATATTTGGCAGACGGTCAAATAAATCTCCTCCAATAATGTGCATATTGCACTCTAGTTCGAGGTCATAAATCTGTTGAAAAAACAGTTTATACCGATTTAGCGCCCACTCTCGTGGTACATTCTTTTGACCAAGCTTGATATGCCAGTCTGCCGTGTATAAAATCATCCTACATTAAACTCATCTTCTAAAGTTTCGTCAATCTCATCAGCACCGTTTTGACGGAATTCATCAAGCAAGGCTTTTTGAGCATCTGGTGTTGGGCGAGGCATAACCTCATCCATAGATTTCAACGCATTAAATAATACCATCTCATCGTCATCCAAAGCACGAGTCTTACACTTCAATACTTGAAGCTGGTACTCAACATTGTATGCTAGTGGACCGGTTTTTACTCGCTTGAACTTAACTTCCCAGCCAGTTACAGGGTCTGTTGGATCGCCCAAGTCTTCTGCTGCTGTCATGATTTGCTCAAAGAGCTTCTTCTTTAGATTTACTACTTTGACTTCGCCATTGTCAATGCACTGCATTGCGTAGCTCCAGCCACACTTCAGGTCGGGATTGTACTCTCGAACCCAATCTTTTTCTTTGTTGTTGAAACGTTCTTCGTTTCGGTCGAAGGACAGACACTCAAAGGGAATGTTCTTGCCGTTCTTACCTTCAATCCAATATACATAACGAGCTAGGATATCACCTACTAAACGAAGACTATTGTCTCCATCTCGATATGTGTAAGAGTTGATTGAGGATTTCTGTGCAGCGCCTTTTGATTTTCCGAATGTTAAAGCCATTTAATGTTTCTCCGTTGGGACTTCTTCAAATAGAAAATGTAGTGTTTCATCTTCTATTCTCAATAGCCTATTATTAATAAATAATGACCTGTCTATAGGGTTATGAAACAGGTCTAAAGTAATTTCTCCACTTGCATAATATTCCGCTAAAGGTCTCAGAGAGGCTAGAGCAAGATATTGTGCAGCTTCGATATTGGTATATTTGTATAAGTTGTATAAAAGTACATCTGGATGCAATATGTAAGATTTACCACTATAGTCTTTCAGATAAAACTTGTACAGTTTATCGTACTTGTTGCGAGGAACTAATCCGTTAGTCAACATTTTGAATATCAGGACGACGTCGTTTACACTTCCATTTGCATCTTTAAATACCTTCTTCCAGTTATACAAGAGCATATTATATCAAACTTTCCCTTATTTGTCAAGAACTTTTTTTCTTAGGTTCCCGATCTTAGCATTTATAGCTGTTTTATTTCGTAGCCTTGCTTTATATAGTATCCCATTCGATTTGATGCTTGTCGTTGGGCCGTTTTTCCTACTAGATGTATGTCTAATATTACTGGAGAAGTTTTTCCCTCTTGCTTCCGTATGACACGACCAATAAGCTGAGTAAGCAATGGTTCATTGTTAACTGGAGTAGCAAGGATGAGACAGCTTAGACTACTAACGGAAATACCTTCGCTAAAAATAGCTTGAGTGCCGTATAAAACAGTTTTATTCCCGTACAGTATTTCGTCTACTAACTTCTCCCTGTCCTCATGCGATACCTCACCCGTAACACATACGGATGTTTCACCTGTCAGTTCGGCGCAGCTCTTTAAAAAAGCGACTCGATCTGACACCACGAGTACCTTATGCCCTTTTGCAGCGTAGCCTGCTGCGAGCATAGCTATTGTGTGTCTATAATCACTATTATTGGACAGATCATTAATTCGATTAGCCCAAGGTATGTTAGCTCCGTCCATAAATCTTATTTCAGATTTATAAACGTGTATCTTAGGTACCATATAGTTTTCTTTTGGTGGTTGATACAGCTTAGGTCCAAAGTAGTCTCTAAACACCACATGCTTACCGTCTTTTCTTTCTATAGTGCCTGATAAGCCTATCTTATTCTTGCAGTAATTTGTATCTAAAAGTCTAGAAAAGGTGGGACTACTAACATGGTGCATCTCATCAAGTATAATAGTCCCAAACTCTCGTTTTATCTTGTCTATATTTCGGTACAAACTCTGTGTATTCCCAATGACGATAGGAGCATCAATTTCAAATCTACCACTGCCTATGATGCCAGCCGTAATTCCAAATACTTTTTCTACCTCTCTCGCCCACTGGTTTCTTAGAGGGACGGTGTGGACAATTACAAGAGTCTTTTGACCCAGCTTAGCTGCGATAGCTAAACCTGTAAAAGTCTTTCCCCAACTGACCCATGCGTTGATTATAGCACTGCCTTCGATATCGTCATAAACAATTTGTTGACTTTCCCGCAAAGGGAACTTAAACTCAGGAAAGTCAACAGGCAACTCTAAACGTTTATCGACTATTTCGTAGTCATCTGGGATTAAATCCATCCTTCCCACAGGTATAGTAACAAGATTCTCTCGAATACGTGACATATTCTTGATTACTTGAGGAGGTTCGTGTTCGTTGAACCCAGGAATAGTATAGGTAAGTTCTTTATTTATAACTTCCCTATACTCTTTCGTGCACTCAAGGTATATCCTGTTACTAATAACTGCTTTCATAATCCTAGTTCATTTTTGGCTATAATATAGTTCTTTACGAACTCGGAACGGACAATATCGTCTACACCAAACTCTATAAAGTCGAATTCATTCATACGCTTGAGTACTTGTATGAAATCCTGCATCCCATTCTGCTTCAAATCGGCTTGGCGGAAATCTCCACAAAAGATAACTCTACAACCCTCTCCCATCCTAGTAATAATGGAGTCTAACTCATGAAAAGACATATTCTGACATTCATCAATCATAATGACAGCATGCTTTAGAGTAATTCCCCGAATAAAGGAGGTAGTCATAAATTCTACTAAACTTTTTTGCTTCAGAATACCATAAGCATCCCCTCTACCAAAAAGCTCATTAGCTATATCTTTGTATGGCTCTTCATATACGGAACCCTTTTCTTTTTCTGTCCCTGGAAGAAATCCAATGTCTCGTGTTGGAACGGCACTACGAATAATTACTAACTTTTCAAAAATCCCTTTTGACATATCGTCAAATGCAAGATAACTTGAAATAAACGTCTTACCCGTTCCCGCTAGACCGTGCAAAAGAAGATGATTATTAGATTCAAATGCTTTTAACTGATTCCTAGTTAGGGGTTCAATTTCTTGAAGGGTAAGACTAGCTCCTGCTAGAGTTTTAGTCTTTTTGTTAGCTGCTATTTTAGCCATAGGTTTCCTTATACTTTTCTGCGAGTGTCTTTGAGTTTAGTCTCAGAATACTCGTATAAAATCCACGGAAGTCCGTGAAAATGTAAAATACCCGCCCAGATCATGCCGCTCTCTGGGGGGCGTGGTATAGTAAAAGGAAAATTGATTCCTCTTACCCATAGTAAGGATGCTACATCCTTTCTCTCAATTTTTTTAATTTTATAATATGATAACTTACACATTAATGTTTTTTCATATATAAAAGTTCTTCCTAGAGAGTCAATATAGCAGCCACTCTTCTGTTTTACTATTCCCGATAAGGTATCTATTTGATGCTTTAAAGGCATTAAAGTGCTAGAGAAGGGCGTCTGTATTCTTCTAATCCCAAGCCGCTCTCCAGGCATATTACGGTCATCTAGTAACATCCCGTCTAAGAATAAAAGTCCGTCTTGTAACCACCAGTCATCAGAAGGTAGTTTATAAACGGGAAACTTAATATTCTTTGCAGCCCTGAATGAAACTACTATAGACATTTCTTACTTCAACAAACCCAGCACTCGGGCACCTTTAATATCTAAAAACTCAGGTCTGTTACATATTAATAACATACCCCAACCACAATTGAAAGTATTTTCCATATCTTCCGACGTTAGGTCTAGTTTATGTTTTAAATCCTCCCAATAAGAGTCTAGGGTGAGATTAATAGCATAATCAAGCCCGTTGAGCACCCGTGGCAGATTTCCATGAATACCACCACCAGTTATATGAGCACAAGCTTTAATATACTTTAAGTTATTTAAAATCTCGTCTGTATATATTCTAGTAGGTGTTAATAAGTCTTCTGTCCAATTATCTAACTTTTTCCTAATAGTAGTAAATCCATTACTGTGGACACCACTACTAGGAATGCCTACTATATAGTCTCCTTTCATTACAGGAGAAGAGGGCAGTTTTTGCTCTACTACTCCCATTATGAACCCTGCTAAATCAAACCATGAATTCTTAAAAAACATAGGATTTAGCTGAGCGGTCTCTCCTCCTACTAACTTACATCCAGCTAACTCACAGCCTTTCAGTACTCCAGCTAGAATCTCTTTACTCTTATCAAGATCGAGATTTCCAGTGGCGTAATAGTCTAAAAAGCTGTGTGGGCGTGCTCCAAGACATAAAATGTCATTAGCGCACATAGCTACAAGATCAATACCTACAGTGTCGAACTTATTAAAGTGTTCTGCTATGAGAAGTTTAGTACCAACCCCGTCAGTAGATAATACTATTTCACTAGCAGAATCTACATTAACTACGGCTCCATAACCGGATATTCCTAAGTACTCTGCCAATTCATTTGCTTTAGCTTGATCAACCATATAACTTCTCGAATTTACCCATTGAATAATCATCCCCAACTTCAAAGTCACAACCAACTGGGGCACCTGGAATACTAATACCTCTATCTAACTGAATATACTTTTGGAGAGCCTCCATGTAAGAGTCAATCTCTCCATCTGGAACTTCAGCCAGAATCGAGTCATGTACTAGAGCAAAGATACGAGCCTTCATCTTGTTTGCTTTTAAATGAATCTCCATATCAATAGCACCTAATAAGTTAATGTCAGATGCTACGGATTGTACTAAAAAGTTAAGTCCTGATCTAACACTATGACTCTGTACTCCTTTATCTGTAGAGGCAACATTAGGTAATCGTCTTTTTCTTCCAAAGAAACTATAGATAAATCCATTCTGTTGTATAAACTTCTGGTTCTGCTCAATCCATGACTTCAACTTATGAAACTCTTTGAAGTACTCATCAATGACTTCTTGGGCTTCATTACGGCTAAAGTAAACTCCGCTATCCTTGGTTACTTGTTCACTAATCTTATTAGCGCCTGCACCATATAGAATACCAAAAGTTACAGCTTTAGTAGCCTGGCGTTGCATTGGGTAAAGTTTTGCTACATCTTCTACTTCACATGGTAGACTAAACACTTTCTTAGCAAGAGTACTGTGAAAGTTGCCTCCACTACGGAAAACATCTTTCAGTGCTTCATCTTCTGCTAGTACGGCAACAACATATACTTCTGCTGTTGTTAAGTCCATCGCTACAATCTTATGTCCAGGGGCTGCTTTAATGCAACCTTTTACTGTAGGGTTGTCTCTAGGAAGCTGCTGCATATTCAATTTACCACTAGAACTCAGGCGACCAGAGGTTGTAGTGTGTAGATTGAAACCAGTACGCAAACGAGAGTCTCTATCTAATTGTGGAATAATTTTATCTAAGTAAGTATTCTTGATCTTACTTTTCTGTCTAATGTCAATGATAAGTCCTGGCACTGGTGAAACCTGTGCCAACTCTGTCAGTACTTCTACATCTGTACTATCTGCTCCAGTTCCCGTCTTCTTACCAGTTGGATTAAGTCCCAGGAAGTCAAACATTAGCTTTCGTAGTTGTACTGTACTATTCGGATTAAAAGGTTTTCCTTGGATCTCCTCGAACTTCTTAATAGCAGGATTCTTGTACATCTCAGTCACAGCATGGTCAATATCATTTTGCATTTTTACTTGAGAGAACTCTAGTCTATCACGGTCAAATGGTACGCCATTGTCTTGAATGTCTGTCAGAAACCTACAGCCTGGGATAAGAATATTTTCATATACCCAGTTCAGTTTAGGATTCTGCTTAATCTTTATAAACTTCTCGAACAACAAGAAAGTACATAAAGCATCCATACCAGCGTACAATTTCATGATATCAAAAGGAATCATTCCCCAATTGAAATCATCTTTCTTGATACCCCGCTCCTTCCTGTACTGATCCATCCAAGCGTACATCTCCTTTTCATAGTCACCATAAGGGGTGAACTTTAGAGACAGCTCTTTCAAGCCATGACCGCCTGGGTTCTCATCAATCAAATAATGGAGAAGCATAGTATCTTCAAACTTAGGAAACTTGAAATTAAACTGATACTCAAAGAATGCCAAATCGAATTTCGCATTATGAAAGATTACAGTCTTTTTATTAAATAATTCTTGGAGCAGTCGTTCTGTTTCTTCGTCAAAGCACTCTGTATCTATATACGCGCCTTTCTTATCGTCATACGCCATAGATAGACCTAGAATGTAGCCATCACGAGGATATAAGCCAGTAGTTTCAGAGTCTAAAGCTATATAAGGTTTAGGAGCATCAATTGCTTCTTGGATAAATTTATTGGCCTCAGCAGTGTCTTGAATGCCAAAAGCAACACTTTCATCAATTACTACTTCCTTGACTTCACCAGCGATGTATGAAATGATACTATCTTTAGATGTGTCCCAGGTTTTCTTTGCTTCTGGTTTAAAAGCAAGCATAGCAGGGTTGATAATAGGCAAAAACTTGCCGTCTACAGCCTTACCAGAGTAAGCTGTCACAGAATTGATTTTAGTGAAGTACTTCAAAGCGTCTGAACCTATCAGGATGATCCAGTCATAGGCTGCTATGTCAATTTGAATATCACAGTGGCTTTTCAGAACCTTCTTAATAGTAGGGTCTGAACATAGCTGATATTGATCGAACTCAAACGAATGCTCGAATTCTTGCTTAAAATTAGTTCTACTTGGTTTTGTTTCTACTAGTGCTACTTTAGGCTTTATTAGAGTGCCTGTCATATACTCATCCTCAATTATATAGTTTATTTTTTAACTTTGATACTTGACTCTGTGTTAGTGATCCTGCATCTTGTTCCTTATTACCGAACTTAATGTTACGATTAGTAAGTTTAGCATTATCACATAACTCTATTATTCTAGCTGAGGCTGCCTGCCCCGCTGCGTCATTGTCTAAGAAGATATCTATGTTATCTACTCCCTGCATAGTGAGCATACTTAGTCTATCATCTGTGACATTCTTAACTCCAAAACAACATATAGCGTTAGTTAGTCCTTTATCGTGTAGATTAAGCATATCAAATATACCTTCTACTAGAATCACACTACCTTGTATCGGTTTAACTATTGGGAACAAAGGCATCTTAGCACCAGCAGGTAAGTTTAAATACTTAGGTATACCCATTGAGGTATGCCGACCTTGAAATGCTACTATCTTACCAGTCCTGTCTCGTATCGGAAATACAATACGAGATAAATAATCCGATCCGCTATGTATGAAAGCCTCGAACCTTTTGTAAGTCTCTGGCTTAATATCTCGCCAGTCACCAACATAAGGCATCGCACCCTCGGGAAAGGCCAATCCAATACTTTCTGCCCTCTTATCTCTAATTTTCTTTTTTAGAAGTTCTCGACGTAATTGTAAATAGTTTGGCCTTTCCCCAAAATGCGTGAAAAGGTTTCCTTTAAATTCGCAAGAGAAGCAGTTAAAGATACCAGTAATCTGATCTACTCTCAAGCTAGGGTTTCTATCTGCGTGCTCGGGATTCAAGCACTTTATTATAAAATCACCGCCCTTTGGTGTATATCGAATATCTTTGCTTATTAGCAGTTCCGATACATTCATAGTAAGCCTCTGTGTCAATATGGTATTGTAGTTCTTCGTATCTCTCTAAGCAATCGGCATCCATTTGATGTGAAAGCGCGGATAGCTTATGTATAGTTACTTCTGCTGCTATGTAGTCATCTAGTTCGATAGAATACTCAACAGTGTCTAAAAGGTTTAAAATCTTAATTTTGGAATTATTCGTCACATTACCATCTACTTTATAGCTTATTGTCATAAATCCTCCTTATCACAATTTAGAATACATAGTATACTAGATTTCATCATAGTAGTCAAGAATTATTTATTATATGTCATCTATACTTTCCCCTGTTTTATGCGAACTATCCTCTCTTTCTTTTGGAGTCAACTGTGACTCTGGTCCAATTTTCAAGGTTTCCCAATTTACCTCTGAAGAAAAAGAACGCATACTGGCGGCTCGCATCTTAACACAGTTAAATGTCATGCAGTTGTCTTCTTGATCCCATGCCTCTAGTGCATAAGCCGCGTCTGCGGAGTCAAGAATACCTTTAGCGAAGCGAGCTTCACCAGTAGCGTCTGTTTGGTACGGAGAAAACACAGTGCATTCATACTCTTGCGCCATAGCTTTCAATGCTTTACTAACTTCAATCTGTTCTGTCCAATCGTACTGACCACCACGAGATGGCATGTTAGAGCGTTTAACTTGATTAAGATAATCTACAATAATGACACCAACATTCAACTTTTTAACTTTCTTATCTAACTCTGCCCGAATCCTGGCTAGTGTTAGAGAAGGATCGTAGACCACGTCCATCTGCTGAGTCGGGAGAAGCTCGCAGTTGTTCTTTAGGTCATCGGAAAGCGTATCAAAGTTTCTGTGGTCTCTATATTCTTTTAAACGTCCTTCACTACCTTGGTAGCGTGCTGCCCACCATATGGCTACTTTCTCCCACTCAGTAACACTCAGATTCTTAGTGCGTAAGCGGGCGAAAGGTACTCCAGTAGCTATTGAACATATACGTTGAAATACTGATCTACTATCCATTTCGATAGTGAAATATATAGAAGATCGTCCAGAATTGTAAACATTATTGGCAATGTTAGCACAGGTGAGAGATTTTCCAGCACCACGACGACCTCCAACAAGAACCAAGTCTCGGGGGGAAAACTTAATCTCGTGGTCATAGTCTGAATTTAAGCCTAAGCCTAAGTACTTGGAAATCTCTGCTTCTGGCTCGAATAGAGGAATACGTTGCATATTCTCTGCTGGCTCTTGCAAATCGACCTTATCCTCGATGTCTAAGACGATCTGATGCAGCTGACCTACAGACTCATCTGCATCCGCAAAGAGTACAGAGTTGTCTATATAGTTCTCAAGAGAGTTGAGTATTTCTTTCTGAGTATACTCATTTTTTAGGTACTCTAGTAGAATATCCGCATCAACGTCTACATCTACACTTTCAACGGCAAACACTTTTTCTTGTGTCTGTCGATCTCTAATACCTAACTTGAGGTTATCGAACGTGGGAAGCGAATGAAAATTTTCACAATGCTTTTCAATGAGCTTATGCAGCACATGGAATTCTGTAGGCAGATATTCTCTACGCAGGTAACTCCAAGTCTCGAAGTCCTGTGTAGTAATAACTTGCTTTAGTAAAGCACTTGCAATATTCAAAAGTTCCCCCGAACAATAAAAAGCCAACACACGCCAAAAAGAGATGTGTTGGCTAGAGTTTAGATTCTATTACTGAGCTGCTTTAGCAGCTTTAGCAGCACCATCGTAATCAGATGCAGCAGTACCACGACGGGTCAACATAGTCTTAACACCGCGAGCAGTTTTGCCGATTGACTCAGCGATAGCTTCGACAGTCATGTTAGCAACGTCGAGGTCTTCGAATGGATCACTCTTGTCAGTACCTTTCGTGAACTCTTGACGTGGGATTGCATCAATCTCGCCAGCCCGTAGGAGGCTAAGAGCCTTACCACGAACAGAGTTTACACTACGATCCATTGACTCAGCAATAGCTTCTACGAAAGCACCATCATTGACCATAGCAATGAAAGTAGCTTCTTCTTCTTCGCTGTACTTACGAACATTCTCGACTTTAGGAGCGGGCTTAACGTGTGCGGTCAGCTCCATAGAGAGGATCTTGCCTTGAATTGACTTAGGCTCGAAAGAACCGCCTTCAAACAACTCAGCGATTTGAGCGTAAGTATATTGACCACTGTTGTCTGCTACGAAAGCAGCCAGAGTAGCTTCTTGTGCTTCAGAGTAAGACTTGCCTTTACCGGCAGAGGCCAGCTCTACATCAAAGCCCATCTTTCGCAGCTTGCTAGAGATAGAACGTGTAGAGGTCTCAAGCAGCAAGGCTGCTTCGTTTACAGTACCGTATGATACTGGGCTTTCGTCACCGACGAAGGCTGTAAGTTGTGCTGAACGATCATCGTTCCATTTTGGGGTAGTAGCCATCTTTAAATATTCCTTTAAGGTTTAATTAACTCGGGTATGGTAGTCACTATGACTCCTTTGTCCCGAGCAGTTTTAGTTTTAATTGATTCGATTCCTGACTCATTAATTAAATGAGTACAGTCTTTAGTAAGTGTTGACTTAACAATAAAGCCATTTTGTTCTAAATAAGAGGTAGCTTCTGATTTACTAGAAAAACTCTTTAGTTTTCCTGTAATACATACTATACCAGCTATTCCATTTGTTGGTATTATATTCTTTGCTTTATTGAACTTAAAACTAAATGGGAGATACCCATCGTAGAAAGCATAAAAGTCTTTGTGAAGCCATTCCATTAAACTATCCGTGGCTTTTGGGCCTAGGCCAGCTTCAACACAGGTTTCTCTACTGATCTCACTAATACAAGTAATTGTTGTAGATAACTTTCTGGTTGCGTGCGTACCTATCAAGGGGATACCTAATGCGGGCAAAAGAATATCCAGAGAAGCAGATTTTGAGTTCTGAATCTCGGAATATAATTTTGCTGCAAGTTTATCAGATGAGAGACACTCTGCTATCTGAGCCTCAGATAAGGCATAGATCATATCAAAATCAGTAATACCTAACTTAGAGATACTACTTGGGCCTAGACCCTTGATCTTGAGTACTTTCGCAAAGTGCTCTACTTTTTTCTGACACTGTGAGGCACAGGACGTGTTCTCACAATACAAAATATGATTAACAAAAATCAACTCCGATGCACAGCTAGGGCAATGCGTTGGGGCTTCAATTGAAATCATCTAAACTCTCCTTAAATCTGAATGTATATTATATATATCTTTAGGTATAATGTCAAGTACTATTTTTCGAAAGCTATTAACAATCTCCAATTCGTCTAACAACACGAGGTATAATCTCGCCTGACCTAATGATTTCAACCATACATCCAATCTCTAAGTTAAGTCCCCGAATGTACTCAATATTGTGCAGTGTAGCTTTAGACACAGTAGCCTCGCCAACCATTACTGGCTGAAGAATGGCTACAGGACTAACAACTCCGGACTTGCCGACTTGCCACACAACATCAAGCAATTCAGTTACTACTCCCTCTTTCTGCTCTTTCAAGGCAAAGGCACCACGTGGGTGGTGGGAAGTATATCCCATACTATCAAACTTTTGGTTATCATCTATCCGATAGACTAAGCCGTCGGTAGGATAACTACTCGAATCGAAACTATATACCGTGTTGAAACATTGCGCTTCTAGGTACTTCATAGTTCCAGTCCAGGTTTGGATACTAGAACCTTGCAAGGCATAAGCGATGAAGGTCAACGGGCGAGTACGAAACTCACTCATATCCTTCAGGTTTAGAGAGCCTGATGCAAGGTTACGAGAGTTTGGGACACTCGAAGGGCAAACTACTTCTCCAGTTACCTGGATAACTCCTTGAAGCGGGATAGTTTCAGGAACAAGAGTTTTCATCTTGTCTGTAATATCTCGTCCCAGATTGCCGTCTCCCCGAGTAAGTGCTATAGCTAATTTTCCATTTACATATACAACAGCTACGGCGGCTCCATCCAGTTTGGGTGTTACTATGTAACTACCAAGGTCAGGGGCTTTGGAGATGTCAAAATACTTTTGCAAAGAGTACATACGATACAGGTGTGGGACACCGTCAGTAACGGTATGACCTACAGAATTGTAGTTGTATATCTCTGCCAGACGATCAAACTCTTCATCGGAAAGCTGAGGCTTTCCTTCGTAGTATGCTTCTGACAGACTCTTTAAGTATTCTTCCAATTGCTAAACCCCCACTGAATGAATGTATATTATACAAGGTAATAAGACTAAAGTCAAGAACTATTTTTATGTTAGAGGGAAAATCTCTCTGACTATCTCGTCAACTTCTGCTAAAGATAGAATCTCGCATAAGCCAATGAATAGTTCCCTAGAATTACTTAGATCCAGAGGCATAGAGATACCTTCCGGAGAAGGCTTCCATTCCTCATCAAAGTCTAAATAAAACTTTCGTAAACCAAGATACTCAGTACCTCGGAATATATTAACGGTAAGTCTAACTTGTATCTCTTTAACTGCATCATAATGAATAACACGAGAATACGCATCAGGGGATTCGTGAATCTCCATTAGCGAGCACCTGTATTTTTCAATATAGCAGAAAGAGGTGTCACACTCGTTACATAGCTGGGTTTTAATAACCGATAAGAATCGGTATCCCAACAAAATAACAGCAGTGTACTATCGGTTTCTTTTGCTCTATTAATTTTTTGTTGAACATACGGCGTACTAAAATCTAATGTGCAAACATTGTACTTTAGTTTCTTACTATTCTCACTCCGATAGGTGATAATAGCATCTCCGTATTCTTCAACAAGCTGTGTTAATTGTTCTTTTCTCACAGTTATTCCTTTGAAGCAGGTTAGCAGAATCTTCTACTGTACTGTTTGCTAAGGTTTAGAGAAAAATGCGTCGTATTTTTGATGAGCAGGCAACGCTATCCTCCTGCTTCGGAGAGGTACTAGCTCGATCCGATTAGTTGTTGATGGCGGCAATAACAGTAGCAAAATACTGTGCGGCTTTACCAGTCAACTTACTGATGATTTCGTCATCTACTTCCTGCCCTGCTGAAGTGATTGCAGCAGTGAGGCTTTCTTGCGCGTCAGCTTTGGAAACTCGTGTACTACCTGTAGGGGCAGCTGCAGTCTTACCGGCTGCTGGGGTCTTTTTGATATAAACGCCAGCTTTAGTAAGAATCATACGAACGCCGTTAGGGGACTCTTCGTACTCGTCTGCGATTTCTTTTACAATTTCCATACTGTTTTCTGGGGTAGGTTCTGCTGCTTCGTATGCTTCAACTACTGCTGCTTTCTTTTCGTCTGTCCAAGCCATTTTTCTATTCCTTTTGGTAGTGTTTTTTATTCCTGGGCAAGTACCCAGTGCTCTAAGCTGTTGTTCGTAAAAGCGATTTCCCATTGCTTTCCTCATCTTGTAAGTGTATATTATACTAGGATATACCAAGTGAAGTCAAGAATTATTTTTCAAAGGGTGTGTAAATCTACTCCGTATTCTTTTAAGTGTTCTAAGCTGCCAAGATCATATGCAAGAGAGAAAGCTGAAAAACCTGATTTTCTCTTCTCGTATACACTGTCATTTTCATTTCGAGTAAGTACATAGATAGCGTAACACTTGCTAGTATACTTATTCTCATAATTTACGTCTGAGTACCCAGGTCTTTCTGCCTGATAGTCTACTGAGATTTCGTCCTCAATAATGGCGGAGCTGTGATACTTCGCAGACCAAACTATATCCCCAATGTTAAAACTTTCGGCTGTACATTGTTCTGGTAGATAGTCTACTTCCGTACTGTCCTCTCCCCCAACTCGCTCTGGTACTCCTACTCTCTCAATAATAGCTTTTACAAAAGCTGAGGAGCGGTATAGACCTTTTGCAATATCTGCAATAGGCTCACCTCGTAGATACCCCGCTACTGATTCTGCTACTTCCTGCTTGGTAGCGGCTCGGCCTCTATTCTTCTTTTTACGAGAAGCAACATACTCTAGCTGCTCATAATATTCTGATATAATTTTATCTAATCTAGTAGTATTGTATGCGATATTTAAGATATCACACGCTTCTTTTTTAGATATCGGTTTTTTTATTTGTTCCGTAGGCTGCCCCGAAGGCTGAACTCCAGGTGTAGACGGGTTTAACAGCGAAATTACTTTCTTTATGTTGCTCGCTGATAAGTTTTCGTATTCCTTCTTCTTTACTCTTCTGCTCAAGCTCTATCTCCAATTTGAATAGTAAACAACATATAGCGTGTGCTAAATGGCTGTGCCCTGAGTCTTCGTCTAGTGTCTCTCCATCAAGGTGTGAGAATATGTGCCGAAGTGCACCACCCGTGTATCTGTTCTGAAGGTTATCTAGCTTGCGCCAGTTTTCTTCATCGTACTTCTCTGCCCCGAACGTAAGAACATTACTTACTTCTACTACCGCTTTAGGCGGCAGCAGGTACATTCTAGGCTTACTGCTGTCGTATTTTTTACCTTCCATCATTGTTCCTCTCTCTTGTTAGATATATTATAATAGCTTTCACCTCTTGTAGTCAACAAATAATTTGCTAATCCTACGGCACTATTTATAGGAGGCGAACACACAAAGCACTTAGAATCTGGAGTTAAAAATTCTACATTACTCCAGCACGTCATACATTTGTAGACAGGAGGTAACTCATATGTACAAAGATAACAATGGTTACCTACTCCAATTAGTCTTTTACATTCTTTTTGACACTTAGGGCATTTCATGATCAGCACCTATTTGCGGGAAGTGTTGCACTATAATATCCCAGCACTTTTCTGCTATTTCCATATGTTCTTTTTGAGTACCGTTCGACCTGCGCAGATCACAGTAATGTACCCAAGAACGTAAGCTACCTGCCATATACATAGTAGTCTCTGTATTACCTTCTGGTAGTACAGCTCTTGCTTGTTCTTTTGCAATGCCATTGTCTAATGCCCAATGATATACTTCTTTTGCTTTACTAATAATGGAGGCTTGTTGCATATTCCATTCTTCTGATAATTCTTTATTATCAGTCTCATAAGAGTTCTGTCGATTTGTCTTATCCTGCATTCTAGCTTCACGGGTAGTATAGTTTTCACTTACTGCATAACGCTGGCTAAACTCTTGAAAAGCAAAAGATCGGTGTCTTAAAATCTGCCTACCAATATCTCTAGTAGTTTGGATTTCAATAGTTAAGTGTACCATTTCCAGTGGAGACCAATGGTTCTCTTTGATTAAGTATCTAATCAACTTACCAGCAGTCTTAGTATTATTTTGGTTCGCAGGATTACTTACCCTAGCAGCATAAGCTACTAAGTTTTCGGCTGTATAACACTCTGAATACGCGGTAGGCTTACTTAGTGATATTAAATTTACTTTACTCATTCTTCTTCCTCTAAACAATAATATGGGCCGGAGTCTGGTTCTGTATACCACCAGCGTTCTTCTAAAGCATTAGGGCAGCGTTCAGGCGTACCATAACCGTCACCACTAAGATACTCTCCACAATTTGGGCATGATTCATCCATTTCTTGGTATCCTTTGTGTTTGCTGTAGCCTTTTTTAGCCTCTACCTTGCGGTCAATAAATACTTGCGCTTTATTATAAGCTCTGGCGTGTTTTGCTACAAAATTATTTTTCATTTTCTTGATATTCTTTGGTCGTAATCTGCGAGACTCTCATCCCACCAATACGGCTTGTCTCTATGCTTCCACGAAGCGAACGTAGCTTTGTCAAGCATATAGAAATTACGATAAGACTGTATAGGATCGCTATAGTCTTTTAACTCTTCGGTCATTGCGAGTGCGAACTGAGTAAACCCATGGTCTTCCATATTCTTTGGCTCTGGTAAATTCATTAGCATTTTCATGCTTTTGTGTTCACTACCATAACGATAGTGTGCCTCGCTACCAAGAGCAAAAGCATAGTTATTTGTCCAGTAAAAGTTTTCTAGCGAAGAACGCACCCAGACACATGAAGGATGATTTTGCATGGTAGGAAGGTATGGAAAAAGTCTATCTTCCATAGGAACTTCTTTCCACTCTTTGCGAGTCTTTTGCAGGACAGCATTTTCTTCCTTCGTGATAGCACGAGGAACAAAACCGAAGAGGTGATCTATCCAGAGATTTGTACAGATAAGCTGTGCAGCTTCGAGGATCATTTTATTTACATGCTTGTCCACGTGATACTCTGCACACTTATCAAGGTCTTCGTCTAGGTAAAAAAGGTTAATAATAGTTCTCCTAAAATTGAAATACTATTATACAGCGGCGAGCAGCAATAGTCAAGAAGTAACTGCTCTCATTCGCTGTTCAAGGCGCTTGGCACGATCCCCAACCTGGGTGTACCAACGGCTGTCTACCATTTCATCAGCGGCTGTAGCCCAATTTCCTTTGACTACTGCTGCATTAAAGTTCTTAAATCCTGAGAGACGAGGTCGTCCCATATTAAACATTAAGTTAACCAAGATTTGTTGTACTTCGTCAGGTAGTGCAATAAATGTCCCTGGGCCGTATAGAGCGTAACATTCAGAGGTTGCGATTTCGAGGTCTTTTTCGAAACACTCTTTAACTCTGTCTTCTGATACTGCTGTTCCTTCTGGTACTCCGTATTCTGGATCTGTTTTGAGTACCAAGTGGCCCACTCCAAACGTAGGATAGCCAAGATGATCTTTGTATGTTGCATACACTACACCTTCATCAATTTTTAATTGTTCGTACACTGCTTCTTTATTCACTTGTGACCTTCCTATAGTAAACGATTACTTGATTCGTTTCTTTTATATATCGTTTAAGTTCTTGCATATTATATGCCATTAGTTCGTAATCTGATACGCTCATAGCTACGAATACTACAGAGCCGCTTTCTTTTTCAATATTTACTAAAAATTCTTCCAGGTTTTTGGCACTTACCACATACCAGTGCGGTTCTTTAAGAACGAGGGCCCTCGGCATCTGTGGTTGTACTATCACTCTCTTCACTGGTTTCGTTATTATCTGTACTTCCCTCGGGGGCTTCTGGAACATACTGCAGCCCGTCATCAAGAGCGTCAAGACTAATACTGTCTTTTTCAATACCATCAAATACTCCTTTGGTAGCTTTATTCATTCTAATCTCTACCAAGCCTGGCTTTGCCGCTGCCAATTGTGTTAAATTATGTCTCTTGAATATATCCAGATAACGGTTCATTTCTAGCTGAATTTGTTGGCTTGCTACTTGTTGTTCGAGCAATGAGGTTGTTTGCAGTTTGAAATCGTTTTCGAGGACACGGAGGGTTTCTTCTTGTTCTTGATGTTTTAATTCATATACTTTGTTTAATTCTCGTAGCTCTGTCAAGTCTGCTTGAGTAGTGGTATAGTATATATACCCTACAGCTCCCATGCTTGCTATAATGCCTATTAGTATAGAATTCATTGTTATACCTAATAAAAAAGCGAGGCCTTGCGACCCCGCTGAGATTTAGAATAATGGCTGTAAGGCCACTACCATACATAGAATTGAGAATAAAACAATTCCAATTTCTGTTGTAGTTTCGTGCTTTTTCAACATAGTCTCCTAGTTAATTACAACTTTCGTGGGTTGCAATTCTTTAGGAAGTTCTTCATGTAGATCTATGCAGAGCAGCCCGCGTTCCATATAGGCACGTTCGAGCTTCACATGTTCGCTAATGCCAAATGTTCGTGTGAAACATTTACCACTAAGACCCTTATAAACGTATTTCTCGTCTTCCGGTAGAGTTAACTTACTTGTTCCTTCTACTGTTAGTAGGCCCTTGTGAATAGTTATTTCGATATCGTCTTTGTTCCAGCCAGGTACAGCTAGTTCAACACGAAAACCGTATTTACCTACTCGAAGGACATTAAAACGAGGGTAGCCACCATCGATCATGGGGGCAAATACACTTGTGTCAGTTACGAATCGGTCAAATCCCAATAAAAACTTTTGGAAATCTGCCACTGCTAGTTTGCTAGTCATAAAGTTACTCCTTTTATGATTGCGTCCTTTCGGAACGCTTGAGTCCTTGCGGTACTCGGTTAGGGTTTTTTGACATTTTAATGAGTGTCGCTCAAAGTCTTATGTTTTCTACATCTCTCATAGCTGTTATAAAGTCTGTGCAGCCACCGATGTACTTGTCATCTACAAATACTTGTGGTGCTGTCTTTGGCACGAAACCAATCTTAGCAATCCACTCTTTTGGTGTTAGATCCATCATCTGATGATCTACATAAGAGTAGCCTTTTAGAAAGGTTAGGTTTCTAACTGTGTCACAGTGCATACAGTCGGGAATTGAATAAATATCTACTTTCACAGGCTTTCTCCTAAAAATTTGATCATAAGCGTCTCTAAACTTTTGGTTGTCTTCTTTGCGTCTTTTACTGCCCTTCCCCATCTTCTTCATCCTCTAATACTATGTACCCTTCTTGGGCTAAATATGTTACTGCGTCAGAGATTCCACGCTGTTTGCCTAGAAACCACGAGCTTATTGCACAGCCTACTAAGCAAAATATAAAAATAGCCGCAATGGGTGCACTTATCATCTACTGTCCTTTATTATTTTTATCATTAAAAAGCTCGAACAAGGTTTTAATTTTGTCCTTTAAAACCTCTATATCAGTGTGCATACGTGCTAGTACTATGACTAACCCTATAAATCCTAGAAATATGGGCCATACCGTACCTATTGCATTTAGTGCATCCATTATAGTACTCCGAAAGGAATTACATTCCTACTTTTTTTATTTACCTCATTGTTGATATTCATTAGGAGCTATTATACAAGAATTCTATTTAATTGTCAAGAAATATTTTCCTATGGTATAAAAAGTGCCACTTTTAAACCGGTGTACAGGGAGCTTTCTAAAATAAGTACTTGACATTTTTTGGTCAATGCCTTATAATATATCTCATCAAACACATAAAGAGAACTAAAATGGAAGGTACAAATTTTGAACTGGTAGGTGATTTTATGGAAGCCTTTGGGCAGTTGGTTGTTGATGAACCAGAACTTCCTGATGAGGATACACAGAATCTAAGGGTGGCGTTAATTGAAGAAGAGTTGGAAGAACTCAAAGTTGCGCTTAAAGACAAAGATATTGTAGAGGTAGCAGATGCACTCACTGATTTATTATATGTTATTTACGGAGCAGGTCAGTCCTTTGGTATTGATCTTGATTGTTGTTTTTTCGAAGTTCATCGAAGCAATATGAGCAAGCTAGGTACTGATGGTAGGCCAATCTATCGAGAAGATGGAAAGGTGTTAAAGGGAGTAGGTTACTCTCCTCCAGACCTACTAAGCATACTTAACAATGGGGCTTAATCGCCCCATTTTTTTATCTAAAATAAGAGGCAATTAGAATGAAAACATTAAATAAAATAGGGTTCTACGCACTAGCATTTATGGTGGGAATGATGGCAGGTACAGCAAAGGTTCAAGCAAATGAGGTTAATTACCCGCAGGAGATAGAATGGAAAACTTACTAGTAAAACTTATTATCGTACTTGTTTTGGTACTTATATGGCTGATCGCAGAAGAAGAAAACGAATAAAAAAGCCCTCACTCGGAGGGCTGCATACCTTCAAACAAAGGTTTCTGGCCTGGCTCTAAGTGCCAGGGCATTTCTTTGTGACAATTACCACAAATCTTCAGGTTCTTACTCGTTAGTAGCACTAGCGCCGAGCTTCCGCAGTGAATACATACCTTAGTAGTTACTTTCAATGCCAAAGCCCTCTATAGTATTTTCCGAAGAGGCGTAGACCATTTTCGATTCGTAAATCATTCTCAAGGTAGTCTTCTTCACTTTCTCCAGAGAACTGATTTTTACAGCTTTCAAAAGCATAGATCATCTCATTTACAGCCCAGTCCCATGCTTCATGGTAATGCTCGTCTATCGATCCTTTGTCAGTAAAGCTACCGATTAAGTGTCCTGGGCGATCATTTATCTCTACAAACGCACTAGCACCACCTGGTAGGTCTTTCAGCCTTCGTAGCGATGGAGCTATAATGGCTGAGAGTGTTACATCGAGAGACCAGATATCGTGATCTTCTATTTGTACAAACTCTGTTTTTTCTGACGGCTCAATACGCAGAAGATTATGATACCAGCGGTGTTTCGGATAATCACTAATATATACTTTCATTTTAGCAGCCTCTCGTAGAATTTGCGAACAGTATAAAATGCTTCAAGATTAGTTCTAATTTCTTCTTCACTATTGTTTGGGTACTTAGCACATACTGCAATTGCATCTTCATGATCCTTGATTGCACGATTCATTTCCGATATCACTAGGAAGTTATCGCTGTACTCTTTATACTCTCGCAACTCTCTTAGCTCAGTATGCAACTCTTTTACATAACCAAAGGTGGTTGGTAATAAATCATCCTCTTTCATACTATATCCTCGTCTGAAGGTATAGTATATCCAATGCCACGCAGAAAATTGATCATCGCCTGCATATGTTCAGTCCAGTGCGAATCTCCTGCGTGTTCATGAGTTATCTTTGTTACTCCATCATCATAACTTATCATCATCCTACTCATCGTCTTGCTCTCCTAACCAAATTATTAAAAAGAAAAAAGAAATTAAAAAAAGAGATAACATCATTTTGCTAACAGCCTCATATTCAATACTAAATTTTCGACACAGAGCTTAATTATTGAAGCTATCGCAATCTCTTGATCGAGGTTGAGAGCGAGAACGCTCATTGCCACTAGCCGATAACTACTCTCTTCATCGAGAGGTGTGTCAGCCCAGTCAAATGGATCACCTATCTCTACGCCTTTCGCCAGTTCTATATACTCATCAATATCCATTATTCTGCATCCCACCAATTTAGAATACTTACTTCTCTTTGTTTGTCTATCTGATTAGTGCTTTCAAGCGTGAGCTTGCGGCGGAATCGTTTACTCAGTATTGGATCTTCGAGATCAAAGTCTACGAACTCAAATACTTGAGCATCCAACCATGGGAATAAATCTAGCTGTTTCATAAGTTCCATTTCCTTTTTCGTAGATATGCTGCTTGGTTATCTATAGCAGCTAAGGTTCGTCCTGGTAGTAACTCTTGCAAAGCTGCTCTACCTTTTGAATAGTTTAATTGCAGTATGCGTCTTTCGTCTCTAGTCCAGCTTTTATTTCTTACTGTTGTTATTTGGAGTTTTGATCGTTTTCCTCTCACTGAGGATACGCTTCGCTTCAAAGCTTGAGCTAAGTCTATTAAACTCATCTCAGGGTTATCACGAAGGAACTGTATATCTTCTTCTGACCACATATTTAGCTCCGTCTTACTGCATTTCTACAGTCGAGTATTGTTATCTCATATTCTAACTGTTCTAATACGCGAGTTTCCTCAGCTAGGCGAGCCTCTTCTTTTGCAGTTTTTTCAGCCTGACGCAACGCGTCTAGTATATATGCTCTCTTCTCACACTCGTGAAGTCTCTTTAGCCACGCCGTTTCATAATCGAATACTCCGAACGGGTCTTCTGATCTACGTCTTGAGATTATTGCACCTTCTGATCGTTTCATGTGCCTAGCTAGAAGTGAGTCTTCTAGGTCTAGGTTATGTTTAAAGAATTCTACATCTTCTTCTGACCAAGAATCTCCCGCTCTACATAGCTCATATGGGTGCCCTTCTTCTAATAATTCATACATATTTTTATCTCCTATGAAATATATTATATAGTAATCACAAAAGAAAGTCAAGAATTATTTATCATATCTCTCGCAATAACCTAGCAATATCCTGTCAATAGATACCAGAGAAAAATAGTGAAACAAATTGCTTGCATGTTATGAGATTCCATGATAAAATAAATCATTAATTTGATTAGTAATCAAGTCAAACGTTACTTCTTACAAACCACTAGCGAATAATATTTGAGGTATTTGTGCGAAAAAATCACGCTCTGGAGCTAAAACGGAAGAGCGTGTGTTTTTTACCCACAAGATTACCTCGGAGTTATTATAAGCTAGTGTTAAATCCCGCAACAATTAACCTATACACTAATAATTGTGTAACAATTAAGACAGTCTAATATGACTGTGATAAGCAAATAGGTGATTGAGCTTTCGAAAGTCTTTTTAAAAACTGCCCTGGCTGGAGAACCGTTATAAACAAAAACCCAAAAAAGAGTCGATTTTTCACTTAATCGGGTTGATTCGGTGAAAGCCGCGTTTTTTTACGTCTTTTTATGACTGTTTAAGGTTTTTTACCTATATTGTACTTACTTCTAATTCTTCTAAATTCTTCCCTCTCCCTTCCTTGGGGTCCTAGTTCTATCCTAGAGTGCATTTCCTAGTTAAAGCGAATATCCCGTAACGACCCCGCTCTGATTTATTTTTTTATTTATGTATTTGTATTGACCCCGCTACGATTCTTTTAAC
>Ga0255755_1000919_pt1 | contig 28611 bp, 18 predicted proteins | sample 011ome_18_FD_179955 | JGI IMG/M metagenome (GOLD analysis project Ga0255755, IMG submission 179955) | Coastal salt marsh microbial communities from the Groves Creek Marsh, Skidaway Island, Georgia - 011501BT metaG (version 2) | ecosystem: Environmental > Aquatic > Marine > Intertidal zone > Salt... | reverse complement strand
GGGGTATATTCCGCATTTCATAGACGCGAACGTTCTGGAATCCGCCGCGGAGACTTGGTTAAAGAAAGAACGCAGATTAAAAGGGAATAAGAATAAATCGGACCGAGAAATTGTATTTGACGCGAACAAATACGATAAGATGTTTAAAAGACGTCCGTCGTCGTTTAGTGCGGTAGAAACCAGTCAAGATGGTGATGACGACGATGTGTTTTTAGTGCTCGCCTCGGGGACGAATTACGAAGGCGCCGATAGGAAAGGGTGGGATGTCGCCATCCAAGCGTTCGCGAAATTTCACGAGACACACCCAGAAATCAAGAAACATTTATGGGTGCATTCGTTCTCGTCTACGCAAGTCATGCGCGACCACGATGGGAACGGAAATAAAGCGCCTCCCGAGTTGGCACCGCAAGGCGTCGATTTGCGAGGACTGGTCCAGGAAATGGATTTGCCACCGGACATTTATACGGTCGACATCGACTTGCACCCACGAGGACGAGTTGCGGCGATGAAAGTTCACGCGGACGTGTGCTTACACCCTTCAAAAGTTGAGGGTTTCGGGATGAACGTGTTGGAGTGTCAATCGGTGGGGACGCCAGTCGTGACGACAAAGTTTCGAGCGATGGAAGATTTCACGCGAAACGGCATCTCTGTGCCCCCTGCGCAATGGGAACACTTGGCCGCTTTAGGTGGAAAGTGGGTTATGCCTGACGTGAAAGGCGTTGCAAAGGCATTAGCTGAGATTGGTAAGAAGCGGAAAACCGCGGAATGGAAGAAAAAGAGCAAAGATGCCGTAGAGTGGATTAAGGAAGAGTTCTCGCTCGATCGCGTCGCCGCCGGATTCGACGGCGTGTTGAAATTAGCTTTGGAAACGCACACGAATAACCTTCCATTCATGCTCTCGAAGATGAAAGAAGCGCCATCGTTCGCGGAGAGACCCATCTTTCACGTCACCACAGATGTGCACCCGAAACAGGCAGATTGGGACGAAGAGTGGATGTTGTACCACCGACCGGATGTGCGCGTGGATTACGAGATGGTGCAAGAAATGCTTCACGATTTGACGACGAAAGAAGGCGAAATGGTGTCGTTGGCGTTTATCGTGTGCAAAGACGTACGTGGAATACCGATTGAGTTCCAAGTTGAAGAGCGCGATTACGATGGCGTCCATCGGTTCAACACGGAGCACCCAATTTTACTCCCGACGTGGGCGTTTGCGCAAGCGCAACAAAATTTCCCGTACATCCATAACACCGCGTGGATGTTAGCGGGAAACTCGGACCAACAATTTATTAAGATGTTCCCACCGGGTGCGGCGCAAGTCATGAATCCTATCGAGATTAAAACGTATAGCGACGAGCTTTAGTTATTGTGTGTTGCTTGCTTATTCGAGAAAAAATGTAGAAGTACTCGAAAAAGATTGTCACTACTGATGTATGTAATAAATATGTGCGATTAAAAAAATATATTTCTTATTTCATCACGTCCGCGATGACTTGGTCCTTAAACACCGGCAAATCTGGATGCGTATATAACGGCTGAAATTCCTCTGGTTTTCTATCTTCCCCAACTTTTGCCAATTTGCTTTGGAACGGTTTGCACCCTTTACTCATTCGCATGAAGAGCTCGTGCCATCTCAAATCGCTCGTTAACTCCGGGTGGAAACTCGTCGCCAACAAGTTCTTCTGTTTCACCGCCACCACCACCGATTCTATGTCCACGCCCATTTCTTTCTTTTTCTCCTCGGATAAGTAATATTTCGCTAAAACCTCGACGTTTTCCCCGACTTTTTTAATCGCCGGAGCTCGGATAAAAATCGCTCGACACTTGACGTCGTTTTCTGAACACCCCGGGATATCGCACGGTATCGTCGTCTCGAAAGAATCAATTTGCGAGCCGAAAAAGTTACGAGAAACGTCCACGTTGATGCCACCTAATAACTCTTGACCACCTTGCTTGGCGCCTTGTTCGATGCGATCGGCTAAGAAGATCAACCCCGCGCACGTCCCCCACACGCACCGTTCTCCCTCGTCCTCAAATTCTCTCAACGCATCGAACAAGTTCCATCGTCTCGCGATGTTCGCCATGGTGGTACTTTCCCCACCCGGGATGATCATTCCTTGGCACCCTTCCAACTGAGACGCGGAACGAATTTCAACCGCTTCGCCGCCACATCTTCGAATCATCGAGCAGTGCTCGCGAAAAGAGCCTTGTAAAGCCAGGACGCCGATTTTTATTTTATCTTCTTGTTGTTCAATTGCCATCGTCATCTGCACTTTTCTTTTTCTTTTTGTGACGTCTGATGTGTGACGACGCAGCTAAAAAAGCTACAAAAGCTAAAAAAGCTAAAAAGCTGTGGCGAGCACCTAAAAATTGACTAACTCTTCTTTCAATTTGGTTTCAAAAATTTAAAAATTTCCTTTTTCATCTTCACTTTAATGCATATTAGACGCATCGCGGCGCGTAATCATCAGTTCATCGTCTACTCCTCGCGTATTAAAAGTAGTATTAAACAACGTAGTAGTAGTAGTAATTTTATCAACAACTACAACAAAAGAAGAGCATTGCACGACAACATAAAAATGGGATCCGGAGGTGAAGGTTTTACGAACGAAATCGAAAAGAAGGCGAAAATGATGAGCGCAGAAGACGAAACGTTATTTGAAAATAAGCTGAGAGTAAAGAAGCTTTCCGAGCACGCGACGGTTCCCGTCAGAGGTTCAGACGGAGCGGCTGGGTACGATTTATCCGCCGCGTACGATTGCGTCGTCAAAGCGAAATCGAAAGAGCTCGTCAAGACGGACTTGTCCATCGCGATTCCGAAGAACACGTACGCTCGAATCGCTCCGAGAAGTGGTTTGGCGTATAAAAAATTCATCGACGTCTTAGCCGGCGTGGTGGATTACGATTACCGCGGGAACGTCGGCGTTATTTTGGCCAACTTTGGAGACGAGGATTTTGAGGTGAAGAAAGGCGACCGAATCGCACAAATGATCTTGGAGAGGATCACTACGCCGGAGTGCGTGGAAGTCGAAGACTTGGAAGCGACGGAGCGCGGCGCCGGCGGTTTCGGTTCCACCGGAGTGAGCAAGTAAACTATCAACAACGCGTTCTTTGATCGTCATCAGCAGCGTTATTACTACTACACCTTTCTTGCTTGTCCTTATTTAATTAAATATACGCGTACTTTTATATAATTTACATGCACGTATTACTTAGTACTGGTAGTACTTACAGCGTGCATTTTTGAATTTTTGCTTTTTTCTTCATTCTCTTCTTTGTCCTCATCGGCGAGGGAGAAATTCATACACAACAACTAAAAATACTAATGTCTGGTGTTCAGCTGACTGAAAATCTCATCAAAACACTGGACGGGGGTGGAAAGGACGACGATTCGTCGTTCATTCCAGCGCCGGGTGGATTTCAAGGCCCGAGAGATGGTTACATTTTCCAGAACGGAGAAGCAGGCGTCGGGTATTACAGAGAAGAAATTTTCGCCGCCAAAGAAGATGATGATGATGATGATGATGACGAGGTATTGGTAAACGACAACAACGCGAAAAGGCGCAAGACGTCCAACGAGACCGCGACGACGACGACGACGACGATGAAGACAAAGTCAACGATAGATTACGATAAAATGCTCGCAGAAATCGAGCAGAACAACCCGGACATTACCAAAGAGACCACGGAATTAACAGAGAAGAGTGTCAAGAAGTTAGTGATTCAATTCGAAAGAGCTTTGAACGATAACGTGGAAAAGAGAGCAAAGTTTTCGACGAAACCGGAGAAGTTTTTAGATTCAGAGGTCGACTTGGACAATGCGATTAAGAATTTACAGTCGTTGGCATCTGCGCCGAAATTATATCACGTTTTGATCGATACGAAGTGCGTTCCGAGTTTACTCTCCGTGCTGGCGCACGAGAACGAGGACATATGCGTAGACATTTTAGAGTTGTTTCGAGAGTTGTTCGATCCAGACGCAAGCAACGAAGGAGAAGAGGATGAGAACAGACAGGCGTTTCAGTTGCTGAACTGCTTAAGAGAGAACGACGGAATCAAAATGTTCGTCGATTGTTTGATGGATAGATTCTTTTCGAAGCCAAAAAAGAAGAACGAAAGAGAAGAACGAGAAGAAAAAGATGATGATTTAGCCGGTGAAGAGACGAAACGAAACGCCGAGGAGACTATTTTACAAATCGTAGAAAACGCGATCGAAATCAGCGGAGGCACGAGCGAGATTTGCGAATACTTTTTAAACGAAAGCAACACTCGATTGAAAGAGTACTTACTCGAAAGAGTAGGCAAAAAACAAGGCACGGATGGTGTGAAGGTACAAGCGTCCGAGTTGCTTTCAATTTTAACCACCGGGTGCGACGAAACTGTGAAGAAATCTATGTTGTTAGCGAACGATGCGTTTATGGATCCAATCATGATGGCTATTGCGTGCTACAAAAAGAAAGAACCGCAAGATAGCGAAGAACGAGAAATCGTCGAGAATCTCGCCGACGCCTTGTGCGCTTTGCTCCAAACGAAGAAAGGTCAAGAGACTTTTTTCAATTTAGAAGGTTTAGAGTTGATGTTGATGTGCGTGAAATCAAAATTATTCGTTCGAGGCTCGGCATTGAAAATTTTGGATTTTGCGTTGACGGAGAACGAACTCGGGTGTTTGAAATTCATCGACGCGTTTGGTTTGAAAACCATCTTTTCCACCTTTGTCGGTTGTTTCGGCGGCGACGAAAAGAAGATTAAAAAGATTCGCAAAAAGTACGGCAACGATTACGTCGACGCCGAGTGCGAGCGCACGTTATCCGTTATCGCCTCTCTGTTTCAAAACATCGACATTTCGAAAAACACGGACAAGTATAACCGCGTCGTCTCGAAGTTTGTGGAAGACTCGTTCGTAAAACTTGATTTGCTCGTCGAATCGTACGTTTCCTACGGCAAAAGAGTCTCGAAAATCGAACTCCCCAACGACGAAAACCCGCCGCAAGACTCCGAGGACGAGCAAGACATATACCTAGAAAAGCTCGATCACGGATTATCGAGCTTAGAAAACGTCGCCATTATAATCGCGCATTTATGGGCGACGTTAGACGATGCTATTCAAAAGCGGATTTTCGTCGATTTAGAAAACAACGAAATCGACGTCTCTCACGCCAGAGATGTTTTGAGAGACCGAGCGAAAAACATCGGCGATGGTGGCGGCGAGCAGGTGCAAAAGGACAAAGTTGATCAACTTCTCACGCTGGTGTATTCGCTATACATGCCAGATGAGGTTCGTCCTGGTGATGAATGAGAGAGTTAGATTTTTAGAGAGAGAGAGAGAGTTAGACATGAACTCGTAATGAAGAGAAAAGAGAGAGAAGATTCACCTAAATTTATCCACACAAGAAAAGAGACACGCACTTCTTCCATTTCTTCTTCAACGCCTCTCTCTCTCTCGCGGAGCGAGGAAAGCAGAACAAAGCAAATGCGCGGCGCGCACTCATCGTGCTCTGCATTTTCTTCTCAACAACGCCTTTTTTATTCCCATCGTCGTAATCATTATCATCATCATCATCGAAAACATCAACAGCATTTAAGTCAAACTGTCGTAAAAAGAATGAGAGGAACCCCTAATAATGCTAATGATAAAAACGACGGCTTCCGTCCCATGGAGAGAGAAGCGCACGAAGACGTAATATTGGAAGAGAACGGAGATTTATACGTTTTTGGATACGGTAGTATCGTGTGGAAGTTTGAGATTGAAGGGATTGAACCGATTGAAACCGTTCGGTGTAAAGCCTTCGGGTGGCAGAGAAGGTTTTACCAGGGAAGCACTGACCATCGTGGCACGTTAGAATTTCCGGGAAGAACTGTGACCATGACGAAATGCTCGAAGAACTCGCCCGTGTCTGGCGTCGCGTACAGGATTAAAAGAGAAGATGTGGAGAAGTGCTTGGAGAATTTAGAGTTTAGGGAAAAGCAGTACGATTTACGCGTGCAGTTAGAAATTTATGAAGACGACGACGGCGACGCGAAGAAGACGAAGAAACTGATTAGCTCGAAGGCGGTGTGTTGGATAGCGACAGAGGACGAGAAGAACGTGAACTGGGTAGGCGAACAAACGGTAGATGAAATAGCAACGGTCATAGCTAACGCGAGAGGACCTTCCGGTCCGAATTACGAGTATTTGTTCAATTTAGCGGACGCGATGCGATCGTTCAACATCGAAGACGAACATTTATACGAGTTGGAAGCGCAAGTGAAGAAGCTCTTAGTGGGTGATAATGTTGAAGTATAGAGCAGAAACAGTATTTTATTATTACATCAATCAAAATTTACTCGGAGAACCGACCATAAACTCGTTGTCTTCTTTCTCGGTGCCAAAATACCGATCGCCAAACTCCCCGACTCCGGGCAACACGCGATTATCATCCGACAATCCCGCGTCGACTTCGGACGTGATGATTTTCATCCTCGGGAACTTAGTGCACAGTTGGTGCACGCCTTGCGTGGACGCAATCACGGAGACGAACAAAATGCGCTCCTCCAAAACACCCTCGGCCTTTAACATATTTATCGCCGCCATGGCGGAATATCCAGTCGCTAACAACGGGTCCAAGAGTAAGACGTACCGTTCGGAAATGTCATACGGCAATTTCTGGTACAAGACGTCCGGTAATTTACTCGCGTCTAACTCGTCCTCGTCGGAATCTAAGTTGTCGATATTTTCCTCCTCTTCAACCGGTGGCGATTCGCGTCGCAATAAATCACTTCCCAGACCATCTTTATCTCTTCTTTTCACTAAAATTTTACCAATCTTGATGCCTTTGCAACACGCTCTCAACGCGTTTTCCATCGCCTCGCCGCTTCGAATCATCGACACGCCGCATATTTTAGAATAAAAGGAAACGCCACGGTACGTCTCTCCAGTCGGTGTTTCAATCTGGTGCTCTTTAAACGGCAAATACCCCAACGCGTGTTCAACGACTAAACGAATGATGCGGTCGGAATAAAAGACGAAATCTGACCTGGACACCGTTCGGTCGCGAATAATCGTATGCATCCCTCGAATCTGGAAGTGCGGCGGTAACACGACCAAGTTGGGGTAAATTCTCCTCAAATCTGTTTGGCCGAGCTTTGTGCGAATGTGTTTCGCGATTAAATCAATCGCGACGGAGTTTTGACCACCCGCCCAAGGGATGATGATATCGGCGTTTCTCTTCGACGGCGACACGTACGCCTCAAACATCGGTTTCACGAACGTCGTGTATTGTAAAATCACCCCGTCCACCTGCCTCCCGCGCTCCAACGTGTCTCTTTTCATTCTTCTTGCCAAACGTAAATCATCGTCGGTGTCTACGAAAATCTTCATGTGGCACAAGTCTCTCACCGCTTCCATCGCTAACACCAAAATACCTTCGATGATAATCACGTCCCCGGGTTCGACGTTAATATCCACCCCTTCTTTCCTCGAGTGCGTCACGAAATCATACACCGGAACTTTCACGTTCCTTCTTAACAGTAAATCTTTCAGCGTCTTCACGATCAAAGGCCATTCAATCGCGTCCGGGTGATCAAAATTGTACTGTTTCACGTTTCGCCTCTCCTCCTCGGTTAAAGGTCGATAAAACGAGTCCTGCGCTAACAGCACCACTCGTTTCTCTTGCAGCGAGTTCATGATGAGATTACACACGGTGGACTTCCCAGACGCCGTGCCTCCGGCGACGCCGATCAAAAATGGTTCCCGATTCCCTCCGTTCGCGGAGACGCGTTCGTCCACTTTCGAGCGGAACGAATGTTCGTTTTGGTTTGTGTGGTTTTGGGACAACGAAGGCATGGACGCGCTCGACTCTAATAAACTACTCGTATTCATCGTGTTGTTAGTATTATTGATTTTCCTTCTCCCTTTCCCGACCGAACAGTTCAACTCCATCAATTGCGAGATGTGTTTCGAAGGACTTCCGTTCCCGTTGAATATCGCCTCACCGGAAGGCGTGGATACCGCCGGGTTATTCGGAGAGCGCGGAGAGGAAGACGTTGGAGAATCCGGGGGCGTTCGAGAGAACGTCGTGTGTCGCATTTTTCCTCTTTTAGTATGCTCTTCTCCCTCGTCGTCGTTCTTTTTTTGTGATCGAGAAAGAAACTCTTTAGCTTCGTTTATTAGTATATATGATCTCGTTTCAACCGCGTGGTTGTGAGGAGGTGAGGTGGGCAAACAAACAACAACAACAACTTTAAAGTGCTTTTTGCGCGCAAAAGAAGAATGTGGAGATGATTGCTTCTTGCAAACTTTTATAATAGAAAAAAACGGAGTGATGATGCGTGAAAAAGCCGCTCAAGAATAAAGAACAATTTTAAGAATAAGAATCACGCGGTTCAATATAATCAATCAATCAATCAATCGATGGGTAACTCTTCGCCTTTACGTAAGAACAACGGGGTTAACCCGCCGTCTCCCCACGGGGCTAACACGGCGTCCGCGGTCGTAAACAAGCCGTGCGCTACGACGCCGTCCACGCTTTCAATTTCCGCTTGGATTTGAAATGGAGTGCAGTCTTCTCCAGCTAAAACGAATCCCTTGGTGTATCGTCCACCTTTTATCGCGTCTTCAAACTTTATGTCTATTATGGTCGTCGTCCCATCTGGGGAAACGAACGGGTTTTTCCCGCCCATCGGGTGCGACTGTTCGTCTCCCGACTGACCTCGTCTCCACAATTCCGCGTCGCCTAAAAACAAATCGTCCAAATCCTCCGCGGTTTCTTCCCAATTCTCCATTTCAATCTCGACTGGAACGGAACCACCGACGTATTCTCGAAACTGTTCGGTCAACAAGATCGTTTTCAACGATTTCTTCAACACGTTTCTCGTCGTCGCGATGGACGGTTGTATCGGCGTTTGCGTTCTATCTAAGATTGAAACGATGTTCCCGTCGTAAATAGCCGTTTCGTTCGGTTGCAAGAACACCACATCAATCGCCAGCGCCTCTTCGCAATCCACCACGGGTGCCAACCCTCTCAGCGCCAACTCTTTCGCCGCTAACGTCGACACCGGCACGTATTTCACATCAAACACTTTCTCTGTCTCCAAGACGTCGAGCAACTTCGAACATATGCTTCCGGTGCCGACGGCGATGGTCATCCCGGTTGAGATCTCCGAGGCGGCTTTTTTAGCCACCACGAGTATAGTTTCCTCGAAACTCGTGGAGGAAGAGGATGATGATGACGAGGAAGTGGCCTCGCCCTCCTCGTTATTCTTGTTGTTGTTCGATGATGATGATGATGATGATGAAGATGATGATGATGCCGAGAAGACAAATCCTCTTCCTCTTCTCTTCTGTGTGCTCTTTGTGTTTGCATTTCTACTCGCGAAGAACAAGCGTTTAATCTTCTGTTTCAAACTCGACGACCTAAACGAAGACGATGAAGACGAGGAGGAAAAAGAAGTGCTCGTCCTCGCGGAGAGAGTTCTTGGCGACGCGAAACAAACTCTCCCCGACATATTAGAGAGTAGTATTTCTATTTATTATTGTGGAGAAAGTTCACTTCAGAGAAAGAAAAAAACGAACAACAACGACACAACACACGAACAAAACAAACAGAAGAGTTCCTCCGACATGTCCTCTCCCTCTCCCTCGTCAAAATCGTCGTCGTCTTTATCATCGTTCCGGATTTGCACGTACAACGTCCTGGCGCAGTGTTACGTGAAATCCGAGTGGTTTTCATGGACGAAACCAAAATCGTTACTCAAATGGAAAACAAGACGCGAACACCTGCGGAGGAGACTGAGAGACGACGAACTCGGGAAAGTCGACGTGTTCTGCTTGCAAGAGGTGGATGAGTTTGAGAACGAGTGGAAAGACTTCATCGAGAACGAGTTGAACATGGGCGTGTTTTACAAACGAAGAACGCAGAAATCGAACGACAAGAAAGATGGGAGTCTGGTGTGTTGGAACAAGGAGAAGTTTGAGTTGCTCGATACGTTAGGTGTGGAATTTAACGAGGTGACGAAAACACTAGATTTAGATATAAAAGAAGTTGAAGGGTTTGAAGAAGAGGAAAAGAGAGAGTACGAACGGGATTGCGTCGCAGCGTGCGTGATGTTGCTGCACAAAGCATCTAACGTACCCATCACGTGCGTTTCGACGCATTTGTATTGGGATCCAGCGAAGGCGCTCGTAAAATTAAAACAGGCGGAATATCTGCGCGAAGAAATCGAACGATGGTCGCAAACGAAAGGTAATATTTTAATCGGCGGCGATTTTAACAGTCTCGCGACTTCGGACGTGTATAAGAGTATGGTTGAGAACGATTACGTGAGCTTAATGCGAGATAATGAGACTGGTCGAGAACCGGAATATACGAACGTGACGCCGTCGTTTACAGAAACGATAGACTACATCTTCTCTTCAAAAAATTGGATTGAAAAAGTCACTCACAGAGGAAAAGTTAAGAACAGAGATTTGTTGTTCGACGGATGTCCTTGCGAAGGTGAACCCAGCGATCATTTACCGATTTATTGCGACATCGAGCTCAAGAAGGCCGCTGCAAATTAGTTATGTAGAGTTAGTTTAGCGCGTATCTAGTACTAGTACCTGTTTTAAATTAGTTAAATAATGTCGCCGTAGCCAAGAATGTCGTTCGTGAAATAATTCACGCTCTCTTCGCTGTATTTCGCCAAAGAAACCTCCGCGGTCGATATCGGCGTAGGTTCCAAGAACCGCCTCGCGTCGCGAACTTTCTTCAACTGCGAGGGATCTTCGTCAATGTTAAACAGCGATATAATAATTTTCAACACCGCCTCTTGTTGCGTCCACTCGTCGCACATCAAGAATTTCAAAACTACAGCTTTGATGTACCCAAACTCTTGCTTGTCTAATCCTCTATTGCTACTGGTAACGTTATTGTCGTCTCCGGCTTTAAGCGAGCTGAAACTTGAATTTCGCGAACCGATGACGCCACCAGCACCAGCACCAGTACCACTTAACTTTCGTAACTCGTCGCACTCGGCGTCTTTTTCCGTCATAATTTTTCTCGCTTTCTTTCGCCACGCGTCAAACTCAAGTTTCAACGTTTCCAGTTCTTTCTTCAACTCCTTAATCGTATCCATCGCGGTCGCTTTCGATTCTTTCGCTCGTTTCAACGCGGTTTCCAACGACGATACCAACGACATTTCGTCCTCCTCTTCTCGCGAGGAAGACACTGAATGAGAAGAAGCTGCGGCGTTGTTGTGCTTTTGTTCCGAAACTATCGTTTTCATTTGATTCTCGAGCGCTGAATATTCTCTCTTAAACTCGCTCAATTCTTTCTTCGCCTCGTCCAACTCGTTCGCTTTCCCTTCAAACGATTGCAAGCACCTTTTTAACTCCTTCTCTTTCAATTCTAAGCTATTCAGCAGATCCTTTCGTTCAATTTCTAATCGCGCGTTCTCTTTCGTCTTGTCCGATCTTTGTTCCAATCTCTGTTCGAACTCCAACTCCATGTCCAAACGCATCGCTTCCATCTCCGATACCGCCTCGTTCTTTTGCATTTCAAAATCGTCTTTTTGCTCCTTCATGCTTTTTAGCTGTTGCTCAATCGCCGCGAGTTTCGTTTCGCTTTTCGTTTTCGATTCGTTCGCGACTGTTTTAGCGTCCTGTAAATCATCTCTAGTCGTTACTAACTCCTGTTCGAGTTCGCGAACTCGACGAGAATATTCTCGCGAAGTTTCTTTTGATTCCTTTAATTTTTCCTTCATCTCCTCGAGTTGTTTCGTGCCCGTTTCGTTCGCTTCGCTTTCGAGTTGTCTCCCCCAATCCATGGCATCGTTTGCTAAAGTCTCAAACTTTTTCGCCGTTTCTTCCGCCTCTTTCACTCTCGACTCGAGCGTTTTGATTTCCGATTGAAACTGTTTCTTCTCCTCTCGCGCTTCTTCGAGCGCTTTTTCGAGTTTCGTCTCCCCTTGGGAGAGATTTTCCGAGGCTGCTTTTTTCCACTGCGACACCGTATCTTCCATAACTTTTAGTTTCTTCTCGTGTTTTGATTGAAGCGTTTGGTCTTTTTTCGAGTCTTCTTCGTTCTTTTTCGACGCGGACACTTTAGCGTTTTCAGTCATTTTTGCCAGTTGGTCTTTCAGCGACGCGATGGCGTCCTCCTTCGATTTCAACTCCTCTTGTAATTTCTTCGCGGCGACGTCAGATGTGGCATCTTTTTCCTCCTCTCTTGGTGGTGGTGGTGGTGGGGGTGGTTCGACCGTCTTCTCTTTCATTTCCTTTTGCATTTCAAGTTTTTCTTCTTCCAGTTTCGCACTGAGCGAAGAGGCTTTGACCAACTCTTTCCTCAAATCCTCCACTTCTTGTTTCAACGCGTCTCTTTGCGTTTGGCACGTCTGGTAATTCGCTTCCACGTCTTCCAACACGCGTTTACATTTCTTTGTATTTTCTCGAGAAACTTCTAAATCTTCCTCGATTTCCTTCATCTCTGTTTCCAACTCGTTAACTTGCTCTTTGAGTCCAACGACGAGAACTCTGTTCGTCGCCGTCTCGATTTCCGCGCATTTCTTGCTCGCCGCGTCAAAGTTTTCCTTCCCTTCCTCCTCTCCGTTTTCGCTCGTCGTTGACTGTTTCAATTTTTCTCTCAGAAGTTCATTCTCCGCTAAAACCTTCGCGATTTGCGCTTTGTGCAACACTTCCAGTTCGTTCACATCTCGGGTATCGAGCGCTCTCAGCCGTTTCGCGCTTTCGATCGGTAATCGAACGTAATCGCCTTTGTTTTTCTTTTTTTCTGCTCCTGCTTGTTGATTCTTCTGTTCCTCCTCTCGTTCTTGTTCTCCAAAATGTTCTTTTCGCGACGAAGAGGTGGTTGTTGTTTGCGCCAGGCGCATTTGCTCCTTAAGAATCTCCGCCTTTTCTTTGGCGATGTTCGATACTTGAGAAAACGTCTCTCCAAAGTTGGAAAAGAACGCGGCGGTGTTCATTAAACCTGGATTGTTCGGTTGTTGTTCTCGTTCCTGTTGTCTTTCCAAAAGGTTGTTGGCAACATCTTCCTCTTCTTCTTCTTCTCTCGACTTTAAAGACATTTGCTTTTATTCGTACTAAAGAAAGAATAAAGAAAAACCTTCTTCTAAATCTCTCTCCTCCTCTGAACTGCAAAATCGTTCGTGTAAAATACGCCGTATTTAGTGCGCACGCATATGCGAGGTAGGTAAGTGTGTTTCAGATGTATATAATTTGTTCGTTGTCGGAGACTTTTTTGAAAACTTTTTTCTTCCTCAAAATTTCTTTTTTTTTTCACTTGACAAAAAAAAAACAAAAGGAGAAACAAATTAAACGAATTAAGAAGAGGAAAGAAGAAGAAGAAGATGACGATGACGATGCTCTGTGCGACGAGAATATCGACTCATAGGAGTTCTTCGAATCGCACGAGCCTGAGTGGTGGTGTCGCGACGACATCATCGTCGTCTTCTTCTTCTTCTTCTTCCTCCTCCTTTTTTAGTAGCAGTCGTAAAAGTCGTGCTCTATATATTCGCAAAAATAATAAACGTCTGAATTTGAAACCGAAAAGAACGAAGACGGCTTCGTTCTTCAACAAGTTGCCGTGGTTAGAAGATTTCGAAGACGACGAAGACGTCAAAAGAGGAACACAAAAAGAAGGAAACGGAACACAGTCGGACTGGCTGGACGCTTCGCAAGAACTCGATCTCTTCAACACGAAGAGCAGCAGGAGTACCATGTCGACGATGGAGGAAGACAAAGAGAGAAGACAAAGAAGACAAAGAAGACAAGTGAAAGAAGCAAAAATGAAAACAAATTCGTCCTTCTTCACCACCGCGGAGGAACAAGAACGGATTGATTTTTTATCCATCACGTCGGAGGAGTTCAGAAAGGCGCGAGCGTTCGTGGAACCAGAAGTGAAGAGCGGGTTCGCGAAGAATATCTTTGAAAGCGCGACGGAGATGAAAGAGATGATGGAAGAGGATGATGGAGGAGAAGACGAAGAAGCGCGAAACGTCAGAGCCGCGAACGAGGACGACGAACGAAGGAGAAGACGAAGAAGACGAGAGGAGGAAGAGAAACTCTCATCATCGAGTAAGAGCATTCCGTTCGTGATAAAGCAAGTCGTGAGAGCGTTTTCGTACGTTACGAATGCGATAGTGAACGCGTTAGAGTCCGTGGTACCGTATCAAGTACCTTTGACGGCAATTCGATGGAGCGTTTACGGCGTGTGGGCGCTGTTGGCGGTGTCCTCGGCGCAGAGATTTTTAGTTTTGTTAGCGTGTACTGGAGGAATGCTTTTACTTTTCGGTGCCTTGAATGCAGGTCTGAATGGTGTCGTGGGAGATGATTTCAATGAAGACAGATATGGAAGTAGCGATAGAAGCTCTAGAAGAAGAAGAAGAAGAAGAAAATCGTCGTCGGCAAACACGAAAGGAAGAGACTTTGACGCGAATAGAAAAGCGTACACGAGAGGCTCGCAATATCGCACGCGATCCAACCCGAGATGGGGAAAAGGAGAGAACAGAAAAGCGCCGTCCACTATGAACGACGAGTTGATGGATTTAGAAATTCCTTTCACAGATTTCGTGAGCGAAAACTTGAATCGAGCGGCGCAGTTTGGCGGCGACGCTTTGCGAGATTTGGGATTATCGTTTGATGAAGACGAAGAAAATTATTCTCGAGCGCGAAAGCCGACGAGAAAAGCAACAATAAAAACAAACAGTAGTCTCAAAATAGAGAACGATAACGATGGTGACGAAGGGTTCATCGACGTGACGCTCGAGAAACAGACGCAAGATTCGTCGAGCTTTACCGTCGGATACCGGGAATGGCTCGAGGAAAGCGGTACGAAGAACGTGAGCAGTAGTACCAAAGATATCCGCGCTTCTTCTACTCCAATAATAAGTAACACCGAAAAAGATGATGAAACTCTATCTGGCGATGGCATCAAAAACGACGAGTTTGTATTCAAACGCGAAGAAGAAAAAGAGGAAGAAAAGAAGGACGAAATGAAGGCGACAAGTGCGGCCTACGAAGCCGACACTATAAGTTACGACGACGAGGAAGACTACGACGACGATGAAATATTCTTCGACTATGCCGAGTACGACGAGGAAGAAAGAAATTACGACGAGAACAGTAGATTCAATACTGCGTTCATAGAAGAAGAAGACGATTTCATCGAACCCGTCGTCCGGCGTCTTCGTCAAAGTGCCGGTCAATCGTTCAATTGGTTCAACGAGTTTCTCACCGGTCGATTTTACGGAGCGTTTCAGGAAGACCGCGTGGAGGCGTTTTTGCCGCCTCTCGAAGAAGAAAAGGATGAAAAGGATGGCGAGTTTGTTGAACCACCAGAAGAGAACGACGACGACGTCTACAAAGAAGGAGGTCAAAAGGTTGGTCGTGCTACGCGATAAAAAAGTATAGTTTGTATTTCCGTGTCGTTGTGTGTCTTGTATGTATTTCTTACGGTTGGATGATGCTGTGTTTTGGATTTTTTGTTTCTTCTTTTTGTGTCTCCTTTTTCTCTTTGTCCTTCTTCTCTTCTGTCGTCGCCAAAAATTCCTTTCTTTTTGTTGTGAATAATGAAAAAGAGATCTCCTCGTCCCTTTTCAAACGAAGAGATCTCGTCTCTTTTTGGTTTTTTGTGGGGGCAACGTGTCCTTCATCCCTTACAAATAAGATATATCTCTCACGAACATCATCATGTTTGCACTCACTACCCAATTTGCTGGCGTCCAAGTCGTCTCCAAGACGAATGCGCCGAAGAAATCGGTCAACAAAGTCGTTTCGGTGAGTTTTAAGGTTTTCTCGCGTGTAGTTTATCCTCCTTCTTTCGCGAGAAAGATGACGACGCTCTCTGATGAATTTTCTTTTTTTCTTCCATTCTCCCGATGGATCATCTCTCCGTTGGATGATGAATGTGCGCGATGAGATGATTTCTCGATGTCATCTCCTTTACTAATACAAACTACCACTCATTTTCACATCTTCAAACAGAACGGTTACACGATTGACACCGACAAGCGCAGACAAGCGTTAGAAGCGAAGAAGAAGGCGAACGCGGCGGCTGGCGAAGCGGCGAAAGCCAAGGCGAAGGCGTTGGCGGAAAAGAACAAAGCAGCGCAAGCCAAGGCTTTGGCCCAAAAGAAGATGCTCGCGGAACAAGCCAAGGCAAAAGCGGCGGCGGCCAAGCAAGCCTCCATGAAGTTGAACAAAACCGTCGGCGGTTCCTCCAAGTTCAAGAACTCCTTCACCCCGGCGCCGTCCGTCAAGGACCCGTTCGCCGAAAAGAAGTGGGGCGGCTTCTCCTTCAACCCGTTCGGCAAGAAGGACTAAGACGTATTTTTGTGTGTGATATAACGCGCTCGCACCTCTTGAGATTTTTTAATTACCATCATCATCTTATACGTTTTTCTATTACATCCATCTATATACTATCGACTTAACACCTGTGCGAGTTCTAACGCGACAGAACAGCCTTGTTCGAGGTGCACGGCGTGACCGGCGTTTTCGATTTCAATCGCCTCGATGTCGTTGCCACTTAATCGCACGGCTTTTTCAGCTATAGACGCAAACTTTTCGTCCAATTCGCCGTATATAAAAGTCACTCGAACATTCCTCTCATTCGTTTCCAGTTCATCCCACACGTGCTTTTGTTTTCCAACGCTCGCGTGTTCCAGAACGTTTGCGATTTCATCCTTTCTGTCTTCTCCAACGGACGTCGCGCGTTTCCATGCAACTTCTTCAATCGACATTCCATCCCTCGAGACGAGAGGTTTCCACATCGGCTGCTCGTACCATGTCGTACAAAATGAAAGCATTGACGGAGAGGTTCTCAGATTTTTAGCGAGCGCGGCGTCGCGCTCGCATCTAGTCTCTTTACTCACGTCGTCTCCAAGCATTCCGCACGTACCGCTGAGCGAAATAACGGAAGAAATGCTGTTCTTCCATTCTTTCGACGACGAGAGAGAAAGCGAAAGCGCAACGCGAGCGCCTAGACTGTATCCAACTAGTGTAACATCTTCAATCTCCATCTTTTCAAGCAATGAGCGTAACGTATCCGATATCCCTTCGATGGAATACGTGGAACTTGTAGCGTCGGAATTTATAATCTCGGTTTTCGTTTCACCGTGTCCGGGAAGGTCGATAGCAACGCATCTGTGTCCGAGCGTCGCCAAAGACTTTGCAATTGGCGACCAGTCACTCTTATCGCCCATAAACCCGTGGAGAAAAAGGACAGTTTTCGAGGATGATGCGGTATCGGAAGGAAAGTATCCCTCCAAGCTAATGTCGTGTGTTACTCCTTCTTTTTCAACCATCACGTTGTATTGCTTTACTTCCACAGCAGCAGTAGCAGTAGTAGAAGGTGAAAAGTGAGATTGCGCCCATTTCGTTGCAACTTCCTTCTCGAAGGAATTGGGTTCGATACATACAGACGATGTTTCATTGATCGATTTTGATGGATTCAAGGTCTCGTCGACGAACCATCGTCCCGTGTCCAAGCCGTGAGAAATTACGCCCCCAGTAGAAGATTCCCCCAGTGTTTCTGCGATTTTTGCATTCATCGTCATCGCAACGGGAGATTCAAAAGCCGATGATATCACCGGGATTGCGCTCGTAAGCTCTAAGACGATGTCGCATATGTCCTTCGTAATCTCAACACCACCAATTATGGATGGTTTCAAAACAATCGCAGCACATCCCAACCGATTTCGGAGGATGCGTTTGTAAAAACTACTCGCGATATCCCCTGAAAAGAAAGCTTTATTGCGAGTCTTGATGAACGCATCAACGGTTTCATCCAAAGCATAAAAGACATTTGTATTAAAGAAGAACTCTTCCAGATCTTTTTCTGATTTTGTAGGCTCTTCAATAAATTGCAAGTTGACGTCGCGTAAGCGCTCGAGCTCTTTTCCAAACAAAATTGCGTCTTCCAAAGACCATGCTCTGTTTGCATCCGCTCGTATTTCAACATCAGCACCAAGAATGTCTCGGAAGGCTTTCAATCTCGTCGCGTCGCGCAGCACGTTCTCATCCCGACCAACCTTTACTTTCACGCATTTGTATGGACTTTCTTCAAACAGCCTTTTCAAATCTTTCGCGTTTTCCTCGTCAGATTTTCCTATATCGGGGTCGAACAAACAGTTTACGGAGACGTAATTGTTGGAAGTTTCGTGAACACTTTGCAGTGGATTTTGTGCAGACGTCGCGTTTGCTAGCGCGTTTAATACTGCTGTCTCTATGCAGAAGCGTACGCTCGGAAATAAGGATGCAAACGTATTCTCAGAGATACTGCTTTCAGCGAACCACTTTGCAAACTGGCCTCTCAGTGAAGTTACGGAAGCCGGGATATTTTTGCCGAGAAGTTTTGACTCACAAAACACTTGCAGTTGTGCACCGGCTAACGCACACTCCGCCTCGTCATGCAAACCAGGAAGTGGAGAACACTCGCCGTACCCTACAGTCCCATCCCCAAGTTTCACCTCAAGTAAAAAGCCATGGCGGGATTTTTGCTCAGATTTGGTTGTATCCTTTGCTCGAAGAGGTTCATCGAAAGTGCTCACCGAGACGCTTTCAACAAATATTGAAGAGTCATTATTGATATCATTTTCCACTTTCAGAAAGTGCTCGACCGCAAGTACCGCTTGGCGTTGCGCTGATCTGTGCTCTTCTAAGTTCTGCGGTCTGGACGTCGTCACTTCAATCACGCGATGGCGTCCTTCACCGTAGCTCGTTGCAAGTTCATTCGAAAACGAGTGCATCGATCTAGGATGAGCAAATGCTACTCTGTTAGCTTCGCATAGCAAACGTCGACTGGTATCAGGGGGTGTGGCGAACAGCTTCTCGAAGGTTTCGCGTTCTACTTCATCGGATACTGGGAGAAAGCCGAAAATCCCTCCACCGCCGTTGTTCACAACAACAACAGTTACCGGAGGCTGACCGGGACGCTCGCGCAAGAAGAGTAAGCCGTTTGAATCGTGCTGGAAAGATACATCACCTATGAATAGTGTAACGGGTCGGTTCAAACCACAAGCGTAACCGGCAGCAGTTGATATGATACCGTCGATTCCAGAAGCGCCACGATTCGCAACGACCGGATTACCAAGTATCGAACTACTCTCATCCATAATATCTTCATCGAATTGTGAATACATTTTGATTCCAGTCAAAGCGTCAGCATCGCGAATTGGCATGGAGTTACCGAGAAACAATGCGGAAGACTTTGGCAACGCATTGCAAATTTCAGCCGCCAAGGACATTTCTGTAATCCCATTTTGTTCATCCATCTTCAAAATGCGTCGCGAGAGTACATCTGACACGATTTCGCCACACGCAACGAATGTCTTTGCATAGTACTTTTGCTCGTCTGAGGGCGACGATAGTTCCGCTTTAAGTATTGCGCTCGCAAACACGTCCCTAGAACACTGGATGCGATGTGACACAACGTGACTGGGATCAAAATTCCGAGGAGAAGGATCTACGACTATGTAGGAGACGTTATCAGCAGCAGCTGCGTCGTCGACAAATTTACATAATCGCTTACTCACGATACGGGACCCAAGCTGAACAATGCAGTCGGGTGAAAATCTTTCGACAGCTTCTGCGGAACACAAGAGGTAATCGTAACATTTGACGACATTCAAGTCAGTGGGACTACCGTTGACGCCAACGCGCAAGCCAGAAGTAACATCAGCCAGAACGGCCCACCCGAGTACTTTAGCAGCCATGGCTGACATTAAAGCGTCTTTTGGGTTTGCAGAACCACCGATAATCAAAACACCGCGCTTGGATTCTTTCATTTGGTTCGCGGCGCTTTCAAAAACGGAGAAATCTTGAATCTCCAGAGAATCGTCCGAAATAGTATCCCCGCGCACTTTCTTTACCTCTTCTTTGATACTTTCCATCGTCGCTAACGACATTTTTTCACTCGCACCATCACTATTGTTGACATTGTTTTCAATCTTTTGCCTCGGTCCGAGAGGTTCGCGAAAAGGTAAGTTCACGTGCACCGGTCCAGGGTGAGCGACGTCAGTGGATTTACCGTACGCAACCCGAGCGATATTTCGAAACGTTTGAACTTGTTCATCATTCGTCTGCAAGTCTCCAGGAACAGGGGCATCGACAAAGTAACGTCGAAAGTTCTGAAATATGTCTATTTGATCGATTGTTTGGTTCGCCCCAGTATCTCTCAGCTCTTGCGGACGATCCGCTGTGAGATAAATTGCAGGAGTTTGCGATTCGTGCGCTTCGACAAAGCTAGGTAGTAAATTCGCTACTGCTGTACCAGAACTAACGATAATCGCGCACGGCTTACCGGCTCCTTTACCAAAACCTAAAGCATAAAACCCAAGGGAACGCTCGTCGATGCACACGACCACTTTCGCCGATGGGTGGTTTTCTGCTGCGAGAGCGAGAGGCGTGGAGCGAGAACCAGGAGCGATACAAAATAGCTGAACACCATTCAATACCAGCTCATCCACGAGCGCGTACGCCGCGCGAGCGTTTGGATTATTCGGAAAGTACGCTAAAGCTTTGATGTTCCTGATATTGTTCTGCAGTAACAGCGCTTCCATCGGTTTGGTTTTCAAATTCAATTCTTGCCACTCTGATTTTGCGTTTGCCGCCTTCACCACGCCCACTCCGGCAAAGAGATCTGCAACTTTATTATCACCATTATCACCGTTAGAAAGTAAGGCTGACCTGATGGCGACACAGAATTCGGCGCCTTCAGAATCAATCCAACCGAGTGGTCCAGCATATAAACCTCGGTCAAACGTCTCCGACTTTCGGACAGTTTGCATAGCAAGATCTCGCGGATATCCGCACACGGCAGGAGTAGGATGCAACGCGCTGATGACATCAGATTCGTCAACTTGCTCGTCGATCTTTGCACGAAAGCGCGCGTACAAATGCTGCACAGATACGTGGCGCAGAATTCCTTTTTCGAGCTCTTTGAATACTCCCGAATCGCCGTCACGCGCAATTTTTGCGAGCGATTTTCGAACATCTTCTCTCACGATGGCAAACTCTTCGTGCTCCTTCTCCGATAGAAGCATATCGTAGGCTAACGCAGCATCTTCACCAGGATCACTTCCTCTTGGTCGTGTACCAGCAACGGCTTCAGATTCGACCGATCGCGACGTAATATTTGACTTGAACAGTCGCTCTGGTGAAGATCCGATAAATGAAGTCCCACTCGGGTGCGTCAAAATGAATTGGTACGCGTCTGGATCCCGCCTCTGTAACGACTCAATCAATTCGCACTCAGATACGAACTCAGAAACATCCAAAGTAGTTTTCCTGGCCAAGACCACTTTGCGCAAACTCCTCTTCCCTGATGCATTTTCAGTTCGCTCGATAGCGTCGTCGTCGTCGTCGTCGTCGTCATCACTCTCCCGGGGAGAATCGTCATCTGGCAGCTCTTGCAAAGTAACGCCCGTATTTTCTTCGTTTTCAATTTCGCTATCATCCCTGTTCTTACTGACGAGGTTTTCGAAAACATCCAATATGGACTCGTCCGCGTTAATTCCGCTCCTTCTTCCCATGTTTTTCAAGGCACTTCGCAATCGTTCGGCGCTTCCCATCGGAGCTTCTGCAAACGCATCTTCGTCGAATGAAGTCCCTAATAAGAGTTTTATATCATCTTCTTCATTTTCTCCTAAAGCGTTCATCTTTTCGATCGTTCCACTCACAACGTTCTGCCATGTTTCCTCATCCGGTGAAACTCTTTTACTCGAATTATTCGTCGATGGTGTTCTTGTTGTTATTGTTGTTGCTGCTGTTTTTACTTCTTTTGCACTTGCTTTTAACGATGCCTCGATGGACTCTAAGCATTTCAAGCACTTCTTCACGGCTTCGTCCAACGTTTTTGCGCAACTTCCATCGTTTACAATCCCGTTGTCATCCCAGGAGATGTTTACGCCAACTTCCCCGCACGATATACTTTCAGACACATCCACGATTGGAATGAATACATACCTAGAACCAAAACACTCCCACTTATTACTGTCTACTTCTGCTGCTACTGAATGCGAAATAAAACTAGGATCGAATCGCCCGGCGCCAAACGCTTTCACGTTCTTCGATACTTTCAAAAATTCCCTCACGGCTCGTAAGCGCCTCTTGGTCAACAACGAATCGTCATCATCGATACCATTCGACGAAGGAATCGTTGAAGTCCACAAGCAACTCGCACCGATTGCCGCCATCGCACCTCTCGTGTCTTTTGCAAACTCCTCGTTCACTTCTTTGCCTTCTTCGCTTCCTCCTCCGCCGCCCCTTTTCATTTCCTCTTCCTCCTCGCGCTTCTCTTGTCGCACCGGTTTCGGCGGCGGAGACCTCGGCGAAAAGTAAAACCTGGGCGTCGTATTCGTCCATCGCTCGAGTCTGTTTTCATCTCTTTCTTTTTCGTTCGGTGTTGTTGTCTTCGTCCCTTTGTTCATCGAGGACAAAAACTGCAGAGCGTTTGCGTCTCTGGGCACAAAACACCTAAACCGAAGCATTCCAGATTTGGAAGAACCCGCCGCGCTACCGCTGCTCGTCCTACCGCATTCGCTCTCTATCGTCTCGCGTAATCGTGCAATCGCTTTCTCAATCGTGTTTTCACTCGATACTTCCTGTAACCGAACAAACTCTAACCGTTTTTGTTGTTGTTGCCTTTGAGGAGGAGTATCTTCTCCTCCTCCTCCCATCAACTCATCGTCGAATGAAGACGTCGTCGTCGCGTTGTCCGAAGATATCGCGTTGTTCCGTGCGAATCCTCCTCTGGACGACGACGTAAACGACGACGGCACAAACGACGAGTTTGCTCTCTTTTGACGCTGTTTTAATGATGATGAGAAGAGGTGTTGTCGTCGCGAAAATCGAGAGGAAGTTTTCTTTTCTTTTCCTCCGTCATCGATGCTTCGCGGTACCGCGAAGCAGGAGCGACAGACCAGCAAACCCGTCGTCGTCGTCATCTCCTTCGAAAAAACGATGACGAGATGCTCTCTTCCTTTCTCCAAAACGAAATAATACGAGAAGAGAGAGAGAGAGGGAGAGAAGGAAAGGTTCTCTCTTGTCGCTCGTGAAGAGATGAATTTTTGAGGAAGCAGATAAGGAGAAAGGTGAAAGAATCAGAGAAAGAGACACACGAGAAACTACCATAAGACGAGAGAAAGGCAAAGAAAAGCGAGAGAGATAAATCGCGCGCATTTAAAGTATCAAACATCATAATCACAAAAATAGGTTCTATCATCTACCACTTACCCTTTCCGCGACCGCCTTTGCTAAACTTGCCGCCTCTTCCGCCGCCCCTGCCTCTTCCTCCTCCTCGTCCACCGGACCAGCGACCGCCGCCGCCGCCGCCGCCTTTCGTTCGGACTAAAGCTTGCAATTCCGGCGGTATCGCTTGGTCTGCGCCTTCCATAATCTGCACCAACTCTCTCGCTTGTTGCGAATCTTCTCTGGTGAACAGAGTGTGCGCGATGCCGGTTTTACCGGCGCGTCCGGTACGTCCGATTCTGTGGACGTAATCTTCAACCGCGCCGGGAAAATCGTAAATCAAAACCATAGCCACGCCAGGGATATCTAAACCTCTCGCCGCGACATCCGTGGCAACCAACACGTTTCCTCTTCCTTTACGAAAGTTGTCTAAAGATTTTTCGCGCTCGTGTTGGTCTTTATCGCCGTGAATGGCGCCGCAACTGTGGATGCCGCTTTGTCGCAACTTTCGATCGAGGAAATCGCACCGCCTTTTCGTTCCGCAAAACACAATGCACGTATCTTTCTCTTCCAACTCACCCATAGCTTGCATGCAGTTATCGAATTTCTCGTCTTCTGTGCACACTTGGACGATTTGCGTGATCATTTTATTCGCGGTGAGTTTCCCGGTGCCGCCTTCGCCGATGGACACTTGGATCGGTTTCGTCGTAAAGTTCGCGGCTATTTTCTGCACCGCTTTCGGCCAAGTCGCGGAGTAAAAGAGCGTCTGCCTCGCGTGCGGACACAGTTTGATGATTTTCTTAATTTGGGGTTCAAAACCCATATCCAACATGCGATCGGCTTCGTCTAAAACGACGTACGTCGCCGCGCTGGCGGAAACCGGCGCGGAAAATCCCGGCGGCGGGTCCAAGAAATCGTTGATTCTCCCCGGCGTCGCGACAACAATGTCCGCGCCACCTCTCAGCGCTCTCAACTGGTCGCCTTTAGCCGCTCCGCCGTAAAGAACGACGCATTTTGCTTTCACCGCCGGGCAAAACTTGGCGCACTCGTCGTTGATTTGAATCGCCAACTCTCTCGTAGGCGCCAAGACGATACTCGTCGGTTTCACCGCTCCTGGTTTCCACCGACCGTTGACGAGTTCCATCTCCGGTGCTTTCTGAGGTCCGCCGTTCTTTTTTATTCTCGTCAGTGCCGGTAACAAAAACGAGCACGTCTTCCCGCTCCCCGTTTTCGCAATCGCGACGATATCTCTCCCGGTTAACGCTATCGTCCAACTAAACGCCTGAATAGGCGTCGGTTTCTCGTACCCTTGCTTCTTCAACGCGGCTACAATTTCCATGGGGAATATTTCGTGACACTTCTCGAAGGATAAAATCGGGTTCGGCGCGTCTTTCGTGCTCACCGTGACGTGATGTTCCTTCACGTACGCTTTCATCTCTTCCTCGTCTGAAACTGACATTTTATTCGTCTTCTTCTTCTTGGATGAGAATATATCGTCGTCCTCTGAATCGACGACGGCGATATTCGCATCATTTCCGTCGTCGTCGTTCCCTTTCGACTTCTTTAACTTCTTTGCCTTCTTTTCCTTCTTTGACTTCTTTGACTTCCTCTTCTCATCATCATCATCATCATCATCATCTTCATCTTCAGCAGCCGCCGCCGCCAACTCTAATTTCCGTTTCTTATTCGCTTTCTTCTCCGCTTTCCTAATCTGTTTTGCCGCTCGTTTTTCTTCTTCCTCCGAAAAGGAAGATTTCAAAGCTTTTGTCAAAGCAGCGGCTTCGCCTTTGCCCATTATATAATGTTGTTGTCTTCTTCTTTGTCTTTGTCTTCTTCGGAACAAAGTTGTGTGGTGTGTGTGTGATAAAAAGTTTTTGGAGATGAAATAAAAATGTTTTTATTTTTTTCATGAAGAAAAAGGTGTATTAAACTTATGCTGCTAAAATTTTCTCTCTTTTATCTATCATCTCCTAAAACTACGCGGCACACCCGATTCGCCGTGTTCTCTATCTCTATGACTAGTATTATTTTGAGTATTGTTATTGTTTCTCGTCGTCGTCGTCGTCGTATAATTATTCGGCGAAGAATGAGGCCCCGACGAGGTGTTGTTGTTGTTTTCTTCCTTCCTTCCGGGAAACGTCATCTTTGGCAAGACGTATTTGTTGTTTTTATCGTCGAACCACGCGCTTCGAGGACCGAGCTTTTGTTCTCTCTTCCTGTCGAGCTCGTCCGTTTCCTCTCGAGATGGGATAGCTAAGGTGAATAAATCCGAGGCGGCGAGGACGCGCGCGTCGCCTTTCGCTTTCGCGGCTTCCTCGACCAAGACGCCGACGTGCATTCGTTCCTGGAAGAGCTCGTCTTCGGACGGTTCGTGGTCCGGTGGAGCCTCGTTATCTTCTTGGTCTTCTTCATCTTCTTCATGGTCGTCGTCGTCGTCATATTCGTATTTGCTGTTGCTCGGAGCTGAAGAAGAACTAGAGGCGGAAGTCCCGGAGTAGCGCGCGGAAAAGTGCGTCAAAACCAAAGTTCGAGCGTTGACCCTTTTGGCAAACGATCCCGCCATAGCCGACGTCGAGTGACCTTTGAATAAAGCTTCTTTCGCTCGCTCCGCGTTGAACGTGGACTCGTGGACGAGAACATCCGCGCCGTACGCCCATTTCGCGATGCCTTCTGAGCCGCACGTGTCGCCGAGCATGACGATTTTTCTTCCCGGTCTCGGCAATTCCATCGCCTCTTCCGGAGTGATGATCCTCCCAGGTTCTTTAGGAGACTCGACCGATTTTCCAGCTTTGAAATTTTTATACAAAGGGCTCGGGGGTAAACCTTGTTCAGTCAACCACTCGACTTTCATGTGCCCGTCGCGATCTTTCTCTTCGATGACGTACCCGAAACACGGGACCGGGTGTCGCAACGGCGCCGCGCGAATGCACACGTTCTCGTCCGCTAAAACAACCCAGGATGGCCACGCGTGTCGATTTTCTTCTTCCCACTCTCTCGCTTTATACCTCGGAAAACCGACGTGGTTCATGCCTTCTTGCGGCCAACAATCCCCAAAGACTAAATTACCTCGTTTCTTCCACGCGCAATCTTCGTTCACCGCGACGTGCGCCGGGACCTTACCGTTGCACTTCTCAAACTTTTCTCTCGACGGCGTGGTCAATTCCGTGACGATAATATCCGTCCCGAGTTGCGTTCTCGAGTACGTCATCGCGGCGTGTACGAACGCTTTTAAACCTGGTGGACCGGTAATCACGAGCGGTTCCTGATCCTTGAACGCGTCTCGAGGGCCTCGTCCGTTGTTCCCGTTTCTCTTCTTCTTTTCGTCTTTTTGCTTGTACGTTTCCGACCGACACGCGGAAATCGCGCACAATAAACCGGGTAAACCGAAAATGTGATCTCCGTGCATGTGCGTGATGAATATTCTAGAAATTTTACTCAACTTTACCCCGCATCGCATCATCTGGTGCTGCGTCGCCTCGCCGCAATCGAACAACCACACCTCGTCTTTCGTTCTCACCGCGGTCGCGCTCACGTTTCTCGAAAACGTCGGCGCACCCGAGGAAGTTCCTAACCACGTGATTTCTAATCCAGTGAACCCTTTCCCGTCCTCGCGATCTTTCGCGATGTCCAGTTCTAACCGTAAGTCCTCCGTCGCGAACGAGGCCGGAGACGCTTTCCCGTTCATGACGTTCCTTTTAATGACAACACCATTATTATTCGCACTATTCGCTGTTGCTTTTTCCGACGGTTGTTGTTGTTGTTGTTGTTGCTGATGCTGTTGTTTAGGAGGAGAAGGAACTGAATCAACGGCTTCTTTTCCTTCTTCTGATAAATCTAATTCTTCTTCTTCTCTCAATAATCGTGCAATCAACTCTTGCTTTTTCCCGCTCACTTTTAACTTTCTTTTGGCTAACCGTTCTCTCAGTTCGGACACTTTCAACTTTTCTAACTTCTCCGCGCGATGAGTGCGAGTAGTATTACCTTCTTCTTCTGACGACGTTATCTTTGTCGCCGTCGAAGAAGAAGAAGACAAAGAAGAATGCGGTTGATGAGGATGTTGTTGGCGGCTCACCATTCGTCTCGTTTTACTTGATGGGTAAAAATTCCTTCCGCGCGACGACGTAAACGACGACGACGACGACGCGCTCGTACTCGTACGACTACTCGTAGTACTACTACTTTGGACGACGGAGAATACTACGCTTCGCATGATGATGATGATGATGTGTAAGAATAAGAGAAAAAGCAAAGTTTTGTGAAGGTTTCCTAAACGAAAATTCTCTACTTTTTACTCTACTATTGTACAACTAACTGACTATTATCCATCTACTGACCATCATCTATCATCACGCGTAAACAACATACACATATCATCATCATCCAAATATGATTTCGTCGCATGCATTATTTTGCATCATACGTAGTATTGAGTGTACATTTGTGCAACGCTTAAAACCTTGAAACTTCACTTTACGTAAGTTTTGTTCGCACACGTCGCACACGCAAAGAGGTATCTCTCTTCTAAACGTCATCGCGCGCGCGCTTTAATCACACATCATTATACTACACTATATATACTCGTATTATTATAATTTAGGCCCGGTGATGCCTAAAAACTTCGTGTGCGTTCCGTACGCCACGACGGCTCCATTTTCGTCTCTTAACTCGCACTGGCTAAACCCCATAGTTTTCCCTAATCGTTTCGATATCGCTTCGACGGTGACGGTTGAATGCATTCGAGCACTTTTGACGCACGAGACGTGCAAATCCGTGGTCACGCCGCCACCTTTTTCGCTATTTTCATCGTCCACCAGTAACGCGCACGTGGTTAACACGTCCACTATTGTCGCTATGCACCCTCCGTGTAACGTTCCGAATCGATTGCATAAGGATTCGTGGACGTATAAGTCACATCTGATGCCGTTTTCTTCAAGTCCTCTTTTGTTCTCTTCGTTCGATGACGATGATTTTCGTGTGATTTGCGTCAAGTTCGAGCAGTGTAAAAGAGGTATCTTATCGAACGTGGTGTTTTGCGGGTGCGTGACGATGTCGAAAAACTTCATCGCTCGAACGAAACCCCGAGACGACGACGACATAGAGTCGTCTTCTGTACGTGCGTGTGTTTATTTGTTTTACGTTGTTTTGTAATGTTTTGCGTGGGGAAAGAAAGTGTGGAAAGAGCTCTTGACCATTTTCTGTTGTTTTGTCCACATTTACCTCAAATTTACACACACGCACAAAAGAGATTCATTTTTCTGAGAAGAGATTGAGAAGACATTTGCGTCGTCAATTACTATTAACGCACATAGTATACAGTAAGAGAGAGTGTGTGTAAATAAGTGTTTTGTTGTGTTTTGTTGCGTGATTTGCGCGGACGAAAGAAGACTATTAAAGACAAAACAGAGAGAGAGAGAGAGAGAGAGAGAGAGAACAATAATTGTGTGCTGCTT
>Ga0255755_1000917_pt1 | contig 28695 bp, 26 predicted proteins | sample 011ome_18_FD_179955 | JGI IMG/M metagenome (GOLD analysis project Ga0255755, IMG submission 179955) | Coastal salt marsh microbial communities from the Groves Creek Marsh, Skidaway Island, Georgia - 011501BT metaG (version 2) | ecosystem: Environmental > Aquatic > Marine > Intertidal zone > Salt... | reverse complement strand
ACAACACAATGATGTATATTATTATCTTTGGTTGGGCTATTTACCCTGTAGGTTACTTTACTGGTTACCTAATGGGTGACGGCGGATCTGCCTTAAACTTAAACCTTATCTATAACCTTGCTGACTTTGTTAACAAGATTCTATTTGGTTTAATTATCTGGCATGTTGCCGTTAAAGAATCTAGCGCATAAGTAATAGATACTTAAAATTAAAACCCGGTTTATACCGGGTTTTTTTTACAACAAACTTTTAACAATCTAGGGTGAAATGATTTTACCATCATAAGCTATTAGATTTCCCGAATCTTCTATAGTTACTTTTTCAATAACGTCTGACAGAAGTTCCCTGCTTTGCTCAGGGGAAAATAACTTACCTTTGGCTACATTCTTTTTGAAAGGCTCGCTAAGTTTACTATCTACTGTTCCTGGTTGTAACCCTAATACCACTGCTTTAGGATTTGTTCTTTTTAATTCAATGCTAAAGTTTTTAATTATTTGATTGAGTGCTGTCTTGCTTGCTCTATATGAATACCAGCCACCGAGTTTATTATCAGAAATACTGCCTACTCTTGCACTCAAAAAAGCTAAGACAGACTTAGTATCTTTTCTCAGTAAAGGTATGAAATATCTTCCAATTAATGCAGGTCCAATGGTATTTACAGCCATAACTTTTGCCATAGTTGAATAGTTTATTTCTCTAATACTTTTTTCTGGTCCAAAATTTTCAGAGTGAAGAATTCCTGTAGCAACAATAATGGTATCAATTGGATAATCTTTTATTTTTTCTGCAGCATCCTCAATACTGGTTTGATTCTCAATATCTAGATCAAAACTTTTTATTTTTCTGTTTTCAAATCTTATTTTCTTTCTTGAAAATGCAAATACATTTTCTACTGATTCATCTTTTGAATAATACTCAACAAAAGCTTTTCCAATGGCGCCTCTTGCACCTACTACAGCTATATTTCTTTTAATTGTCATAATAAATATTAAATATTTAGTTTTTCTTTTTTGAATGCTTGTTGATAAAAAATAAATATACCACTGTTATTGATATAGCTTTAAAATTTTTGCATAGAATTTAATGAGGAAAAATATGGGATTTGAGATAAGTGATAAGGCAAAACAAATTAATGAGAGACTCGAAGCTTTTATGGGAGAACATATTTATCCTCGTGAAAGAGACTATGATGAGTTTACAAGCAATCAAGACAACCTCTGGCAATACCCTGATTGGTATGAGGACTTAAAAAAAGAAGCAAAGAAACAAGAACTATGGAATTTATTTTTACCAAAAGAATATGCTCCATGGAGTCCTGGTTTAACAAACTTAGAAATTGCAAGCCTTTTTGAAACAATGTCTAAGTCTGCATGGGCACAACAGATCTTTAATTGTAATGCTCCTGATAGAGGCAATATGGAAGTATTGGCAAAATACGGAACTCCCGAACAACAAAAAGAATGGCTTGAGCCACTATTAGCAGGTGAAATTCGATCAGCATATGCAATGACTGAACCGGATGTTGCATCATCAGATGCAACAAATATGGAGCTAGAGATTAGACGTGATGGCGATGAATATGTTTTGAATGGTAAAAAATGGTGGACAACTGGAGTCATTACTCCTAAATGTAAATTCATGTTAGTGATGGGAAAATCAAATCCTGATAACCCTCGCCATACACAACACTCAACAATAATTGTTCCAACAGATGCAAAAGGCTTTGAAATAGTTAGGCCTTTGAGAGCATTCGGTGAATATCACTCTCCAGGCGGAGAAGGCGATGTTATTTTCAAAAATGTCAGAGTACCTGTTAGCAATCTTATACTAGGAGAAGGAAGAGGTTTTGAGATTGCTCAAGGCAGACTTGGCCCAGGAAGGTTTCAATATGCCATGATGTTTGTCGGAATGGCTCAAAGATCGTTAGAGCTGATGTGTGAAAGAGCACAAAGCAGAGTTGCTTTTGGAGAAGCGCTTATAAAAAAAACAAGCGTACAACATGAAATAGCAAAAAGTAGATGTGATATTGAGCAATGCCGTCTATTAGTTTTAGCTGCTGCTGAAAAAATGGATAAATACGGTATTGATGCTGCAAGAGATTACATCTCAATGCTAAAAATTGTGGCTCCAAAGATGTGTGAAGATGTTTCAAGTAGAGCTATTCAAATTTTTGGAGGTATGGGAGTTAGTCAAGATACGCCACTGGCTCACATTTTTACCACAAGTAGATTTTGTAGAATTGCTGATGGGCCAGATGAGGTTCATATGTCGCAACTTGCAAAACTAACAATACGATCTCTTTCAGGAAACTAATATTTTAAAAATAAAAAAGGGAGTCTGAGACTCCCTTTATATTGAAATTCCAGTCCTTAAGGGGATGACTAGAAATTATATTTAATGCTAAAACCTTGGGTTTTAGGTGCCATTAAAAAGACAGCAAAGTTATCACCCAATAATGGATTAGGCGCAGTTACGAGTCTTTCAAAAAATTCATCTGTCTTATTTTTAGCCCAATATGCAACTTCTAAATTTTCATTAGACCAAGCTATTTTTACATTTAAGTTTCTTCTATCTCTCTTTTCCTTATATGATGCTGGAAGAGGATCCATGGCTGGTGATGTTGAATAATTAGATGTTACTTCCATTTCATCATCATAAGAATAATCTATTCTTGAATGAATTTTGCCATTATAAAGCGGAGTAAAATGAGATAGTCCGACATTGTATGCCATTTTTGGGGTTAGCCTAATAGCAGCATTAGTTGAGATGTCTGCGTCGTCGTCATCAAGTTTCATGTAACCAAGATTTGCGACTAGGTTTGGTGTAATTTTAGTAACTACATTTAAATCTATACCAAGTCTTTTTGCAGGTATAGAGGAGTTATATACAACTGTGCCTGTTCCAGAATCAAGCTGCTTAACACCTTGTAAATTTTCTGTTTCCATATTAAAAATAGTTGCATTAACTTGCGTTTTACCATTATTAATAATCGACTTTATACCAACCTCAAAATTGGTTGATTCTTCATCTTTATACTCTCTTGCGTAGCCAAGAGCTTCATCTTCGCCGGTTGCATTAAAGCCGCCAGACTTAAATCCTGTAGAATAAGAAGCATATACCATAATATCCTCTTCAAGGTCTTTTTGTAATGACATGCTGTATGTTGTCGAAGTAGTATTTCTAGTGAATGTATCGTCAACATTATTCAAAAAGCTATTCAATCTCCATTGTGCAGCTGTCAGTTGTCTTGGTACAGCATCTCCTTCCTCAACACCTGGAATCATTGCAGCTAGTGTGGCCGGAGCTGCCATAGTACCAACTAAAAATGTTTGAGCGTACAGATCTGCATCCTTAGTCTCATCAGCATATCTAATACCCAAATTGAATCTCAATGTATCACTTAAATGATTGGTAGCTGTTCCGAATAATGCAGACATTGATCCGTTCCATAACATATCTTGCTCAATTCGATCGCCACTTTTAGCAACCATACCAAGACCTACAAGACCTTCTTTTGCTTCAGTTAAAGCAGCAAGTTGAGCCATTTGTTCAGCAGGTAAAGTTGCATTAGGATTTTGTGTTGTTTGCTGAAGATTTGTTAATGCAGTAGTTAAATTCACTAAAGCCGCTCCCTGAGGTGAAGCATTAAAATTTGCAAGCATTTGAGCTGTCGTTGCATCCCAATCATCACCCACTAGAACAGAATTATTACCATATTCACGTAAATCACTTTCATAGTTGTAAAAACCTAAAAGATATTCCCAGCTTCCTATCATATTTGATGCAAATCTTATTTCTTGTGATGTTGATGAGGCTTCATGAAATCTATCAGAGCTAAGAAGGTCAATTCCAGAAAAATCTACATCAGTACCTTTGGACATATCATATTCGTTTTGTGCAAGAATAATTGTTAGAATCCCGTTATCCCTTTCAGAGTCAATTTTTATACTAGTAAGAGAAGTATCTAATGTGAATGCAGGTCTGTCATTTCCAGAGAAAATAAAATCATTTGTATTGCCACCTAGTGCTAATTTCCTACCAGTTGCCTGAGAGCCTGCTAAAAATATAGTAGCATTTTGAAAAGAATCAGCTGCACAACAATTAGCATTTTTTGTAAGATCTGTATGAGTAAATACTAACGATGTTTGATCAGTAGGATTCAGATAAAGTTTTAAAGAATATGTTTTATCATCAGCATCTTGAGCTTTTGTTCCATCAGTTGCATTTGTCATCCAGCCATCAGACTCATTGCTATTAAAAGAAAACCTTAATGCTACAGAATCACTTATAGATTTTGAAATACTTCCTGTAACTCTATGTTGGCCATAATCTCCGGATTCTACTTCTATAAATCCTTCATCATCACCAATTATTGGTGACTTGGTTGTAATATTGATTACGCCAGCATTAGAATTCTTACCATACAAAGTACCTTGTGGTCCTTGAAGTACTTCTACCCTTTCTATATCTGTGAGATCGTTTAACCCTAAACCTGTTCTATTTAAGTAAACACCATCTACAATAATTGCCACACCGGCCTCAAGCGAAGCATCACTCTGACTTGAACCGATACCTCTTATTCTTATAGAAGACTGGAATGGATCTGTATTATAGTTTGTGCTTAAAGTTGGAATACGTGCTGCAATATCTCTTAATGTATCGATATTTAAAGCATCAATTTGCTCTGATGTAATTACATCTAGAGCAATCGGCACATCTTGTGCACTAGCATCTTTTTTAGTAGCGTTAACTATAACTTCTTCTATTTGATCTGATTCTTGTGCCGCTATACTTAATGGCAATATTAAGCAAATTGATACAAGACTTTTTAATAAAAATTTCATTGTTTTATCCCCCATTTAAAAACTATGTAAAACATAGCATAAATAGGATTATTAAGATTGATAGATTCTTATCAGAATATGATTATTTGTAAACAAAGCTAATTTGCTATTTTTTTACGTTGCTTAAGGCTACAAAATTTGAACCTTTAAGAAGTTCCTCTATGTTTTCTAATATTGTTTGTTTTACGGCTCTTACAATGGGGTTAGATCTAGAAAGCTCATGTTGAACTAAATAAAAACCTATTTTGAAAGAGTAGTCTTCCCTGCAATATACTTCCAATCTTGGATCACTATCACCATCTAAATCAGTTAAGAATGTAGCCCCATTACCTGAAGCAACAAAAGCATGAGCGTCTTGATAAGAATTAGATGAAATTATTACTTTGGGATTAGAAAAAAAATTGTTAACGACAAAATCTGTATCTGATGAATCATTCCTTTTGTAAGTAACCCATTCAAAATCATCAACATTTTTAATTTTCTTAAGATACTCTTTCGTAGCATATATATGCAAATTCATCTCACCAAGAAGAGTTGCTATTGAATCTTCAGGCGGACTGGTTGTCCCAATAAATCCAATGTCATACATCTCTGTGGTAAGGTCAGAAGAGTCTGCATGATTCATTATGTGAATATTTAAATTCGGATATTTTTTTCGAAGCTTGGTAATAATGTCAGTCATATTTTTACCACCCTCGCTTTGCTTATAAACAACTAATTTTCCATCCATCAAATCAGGATTAGGAATAAATTTTTCCTTTAGTGCTGATATTTTAAAATCAATTTTTTGGACTTCTTTGTATAGATCTTTACCATGGACAGTAAGTGCATAGCCAGAATTTCTCCTTTCAAATAATTTAATAGCTAATTCTTTTTCTAATTTTTCTATTTTTCTTGAAACGGTTGAATGATTGACTCCCATTTCTTTTGCACAGCCACTCAAGGTGCCATGATTTGCACATGAGATAAAATATTCTAGATTTCCCCAATCGAGCATTAATAATTAATTTGTAATGTTTAAAATTGAACATAATATACTATGGTTGATTAAATATAATCAATATATAAGCTCCAATTTGTTATATGAACAAATCGATATTTAGATTAGACTCAAAATCTATGAAAAAATATTCTTTGTTATTAGTATTTTTCTTTCTTGTTATTTGTGGATGGATATATAAACGAGAAATTGCTTTAACTCTTTTACCGATTGCTCTAAATATTAGTACCCCTATTGCTGAAAATAAGGAAATTGAATGGCAAAAATCAAACTTAATAAAAAATACAGATAAGCCAAATATTATTCTTATTTTGGCAGATGACTTAGGCTTTAATGATGTTTCTTTCTACAATGGTGGAGCAGCAGACGGTAGCTTAATGACACCCAATATAGACCAGCTCGCAAAAGATGGTGTTGCATTTATGAATGGTTATGCTGCAAGTCCTGTTTGCTCTCCTTCAAGAGCTGCAATTATGACAGGAAGATATTCAAGTAGATATGGTTTTGAATTTACGCCTTATCCTGCCTCAGCTGCAAGAATTATGAATATGTTAAGAAGAGATGGTGAGGTAGAAAATATTGAACTTGAAAATGTTCAATGGGATGAAGTTGGTTTAGCTATTGGAGGGCTGCCGAATGAGGAAATAACTGTTGCAGAGTTACTAAAAGATAACGGTTACTATACTGCACACATTGGTAAATGGCATTTAGGAGGATCTACAGATGGAATGAAACCAAATGATCAGGGTTTTGATGATAGTCTTAGGTTATATAGTAGCTTGTATCTTCCAAAAAATCATCCAGATGTAATTAATGCAAAGATAGACTCTGGTGTAGAAGATATGATTTGGGCATCCTCACAATATGCAGCTGAATTTAATGGAAGTGAGCCTTTTGAGCCTTCTGGATACATTACAGATTACTATACAAATGAAGCCATAAATGTAATTAACAATAATGCGGATAGGCCTTTTTTTATTTATTTGGGTCATTTCGCACCTCATAATCCTCTTCAATCACTTAAAAAAGATTATGAAAAACATCAACATATGCAAAATCATACTCTTCAAGTTTATTCTGGAATGATAGAAGCACTTGATAGATCAGTTGGAAAAATAGTAAAAACACTAGAAGATAATGGATTATCAGATAATACCCTAATAATCTTCACCTCTGATAATGGTGGGGCAGGATATATTGGGTTACATGACATCAATAAACCATATCGTGGTTGGAAACTTACTCATTTTGAAGGAGGAATGCACATCCCCTTTTTTGCAAAATGGCCTGATAAAATTAAAAAAAATACCAAATATGATAAAAGAATTCATCATACTGATATATTCAGTACCATTCTTGGTGCAGCTGATATTGAACCACCAAAAAATATTCAAATAGATGGTAAAAATCTTATTCCATATCTAACTGATGAGAAAATTGGAGAACCTCATGAAACCTTATATTGGAAAAATGCAACCTATCAAGCAATTATTCATGATGATTGGAAATTAATGAGATCTGAATATCCAAAAAAGCAAGAGTATTTATTTGATTTAAAAAATGATCCGTATGAGAAAAATAACCTTGCAAATATTGAGATTGATATTAAAAACTCATTGCATCATATGATGGATAAGCATGTTAAATCTATGCCAAAACCTAAGTGGCCACAATCAATCTTTATGCCAGTTACAATAGATAATCCAATTACAGAATATAAAGAAGGTGACGAATTAATTTATTGGCCAAATTGAATTTACTAATTATTTGAGAGGAGTGAATGAAAGTTTTAAGAACACCAGATGAATGTTTTAAAAATATAAAAGATTATCCATTTGATCCAGTTTATACAAACATAGAAACAAAAGATGGCACTATTTTGAGAATTCATCATATTGATGAAGGTCCTAAAGATGGTCCGATTTTGCTTGCGATGCATGGCCAACCAGTATGGAGTTATCTTTATGTCAGAATGATTCCATTTCTAACAGAAGCAGGAATAAGAGTTATAGCTCCTGACTTAGTTGGTTACGGTAAGTCAGATAAGCCAGCTGCCAGACAAGACTATTCTTATCAAAATCAAGTTGAGTGGATGGGAGAGTGGTTAAGGAAAAATGATTTTCAAAATTTAACTTTTTTTGGACAAGATTGGGGTGGGTTGATTGGATTGAGAATGGTGGCTGCAGATCCAGATAGGTTTATAAAAATTGCTATGGGTAATACAGGTCTTCCATATAATCCTAATGCTTCTCAAGAGGTTATTGATGAAGTGAATGAGTTTAGGGCATCGAATAAAAAGATAACCTTCTTTGGAATGGCGAAAGAAGTTAGCAAAATGGATAAAAACAAACATATGGCAACAAAATTTATGTACTGGCAAAAATTTACCTGGGATTCAGAAAATCTTCCAATTGGGTTAATTAACTCGTTCCAGATGGAGAGTCAGTTTAGAAAATCACCAGTCAAGGCCTATATCCATATATTCTTACAAAAGATAGGACTAGAAAAAATATCACCATTTTATAGTGATTTAATGAAAGCTTATGAGGCGCCCTTCCCTGATCCATCATATAAAATGGGTCCTAGGGCAATGCCAAGTCAAGTTCCAATGATACCTGATCAGTCTCTGGATGCTCAGAGAAAAGCAAGAGAGTATTTTAAAACTTCCGATAAACCTTTTTTAGCTGTTTTTGCAGGCAATGATCCTGTGACAAATGGAGCTGAGAAAGATGTTCTTAGAATGGCTCCAAATGCAAAAAGTGCCCCTCATATTGGTGGGGGTCATTTTTTTCAATGGACTAAAGCAAAACCACTATCTAAGATATTAATTGATTTTATAAAAGAGTAATATTTATGATTCATTTGTATACAGCCTCAACACCTAACGGTCATAAAGTTTCTTGCTTGTTAGAGGCATTAAAAATGCCCTACGAAGTTCATTCAGTAAACCTTGCTGAGGGTGAACAAAAAAAATCTGAATTTTTAAAGATTAGTCCTAATGGCAGAATTCCAGCTATTGTAGATACTGAAAATGATAATCTTTCAATCTTTGAATCTGGAGCAATAATGCTCTATCTTGCAGAAAAGGCAGGAAAGCTTATCCCAAGTGATGTTAAGGGAAGAGCAAAAGTTACTGAATGGCTTATGTTCCAAATGGGTGGCATAGGTCCAATGATGGGTCAAGCAAATGTTTTTTTTAGATATTTTCCTGAGAAAATTCAACCAGCAATAGATAGATATCAAAATGAATCACGACGTCTTTTTGAGGTTTTAGATACACATTTAGCTGATAATGAATGGCTAGCTGGAGAATATTCCATTGCAGACATTGCTAACTGGTGCTGGGTTAGAACACATAATTGGTCAGGTGTATCAATTGATGGGCTAACTCATTTAGAAGATTGGAAAAATAGAATGTATGAGCAACCAGGAATGATTAAAGGAACTAAAGTTCCAGTTGATAGAGAAAGTATCTTAAAAAATAAAGAAGACGAAAAGGAATTTATAAAAAACGCACAAAAAATGGTAAAAAAATAAGGGGGAGTCTTATGTTAAAAGTTCATTTTACACCTGGAACTAGAGCAGGAAGAGTGGTTTGGCTACTCGAAGAATTAGGGTTAGATTATGATGTGAATATCTTGCCTTTTTCAAAAGAGGGTTTGAAATCTCCTGAACATAGATCAAGGCACGCTTTAGGAAGAGTGCCAGTTCTTGAGGATGGTGATATTTCTATATTTGAATCTGGAGCAATTATTCAATATATCCTCGAGTGTCATAAAGACGGTGGTCTTAAGCCTAGGACAGATTCATCAGAGTTTCCTTATTATCTTCAATGGTTTCATTATTGTGAAGGTATGGTTATGCCGCCAATGAATCAGGTTGTAGTTCAAACAGTTTTATTGCCCCCAGATAGAAGAGATGAAAACGTTTTAAAGCAAGCGCAAAACTTAATAACTAAGTCTCTTGGTCCAGTTAATGATAATCTTGCTGATAAAGATTACTTAGTTGGCAATTTTTCTGCAGCTGACCTTATGCTTGGTCATTCATGCTTTATGGCTAATAGATTAGGATGTGTTCCTGATGAGATGGAGCAAATAAAAAATTATGTAGCTCGCATTGAAGCAAGGCCAGCATTCCAAAAAGCCATAACCTTAGGAGAATAAAATGCAATATAAAAATAGTGTTCATCCTACCAAAGAACAAATGGAGGGATTTCTTGAAGGTGATAGCGAAGCACCAATTGCCATGATTAATCTTTTGAAGTTTCGTGAAAAAGCTCAATATGAGGACGGTAGAGATACTGATCTGACTGGCGAACAAGCATATGCCATATATATGGATGAGGTTGTTGGACACTTAAAAAAAGTTGGTGGTGAAGTGTCTTTTGGAGGATCTATAAATCGCCTAATGCTAGGAGAAGTAGAAGAACTATGGGATAAAACTTTTATTGCAAAATATCCTAGCAAAAAAGCAATGCTCAAAATGGTTACTGATCCAGATTATTTAGAAAGCAACAAGCATAGAGTGGCAGGACTTGCGGGACAGCTTAATATAGAAGTTAAAGAATATAAATTTTGAAACAATTCCAAACAGTAAGATGACTGAAAAAATAAAAGTCTTTGGAGCTACACCCTCTCCATATACACATAAAATGATTTCTATTTTAAGGTATCGACAAATTCCATATGAAGCATATATGGGAGATGTTGTAGGAAGATTAAAAAAATTAAATATTGAGCCGCCACAACCAGTTTTGCTCCCAACTATATTATTAAAAGATGAGGCCAATAATTTAATTCCAACCACGGACTCTACTCCTATTATAAGAAGATTAGAAAAAGAGTATTCTGAGAGAAAATTACTACCAGATGACTCTGCGCTTTCCTTTATAAACTATTTACTAGAAGATTTTGGCGATGAATGGGTCACTAAATATATGTTTCACTTCAGATGGTACTTTGAAGAAGATTCAGATAATGCGGGTACAATCCTGCCTTTAGCTGATCTTGGCACTGATACACCTGATGAAACACTTATAGAATTTAAAAAATTTATTTCAAATAGACAAATTGAAAGACTATGGGTTGTCGGCTCTAACGATATAACAGCTAGTTTAATTGATTCTAGTTTTAGAAGATTTGTGAAACTTATGGATAAGCATTTAGCGGAAAGTAAATTTCTTTTTGGTGAAAAGCCCTCTTCTGCCGATTTTGCTTTTTATGGTCAGTTGACTCAGCTTATTGGATTTGATCCAACTTCAAGAAAAATAGTTTATGACTCATCTAAAAGATTAATTGCTTGGGTTGACGTCATGGCTGATCTTTCTGGTCATGATGTAAACAATAGTAATTGGACAGTTCTTGAAGATAGTCCAGAGACCTTAAAAGAACTTCTCAAAGAATTTGGGAAAATGTATGCGCCTGCATTAGTTGCAAATGCTGAGGCAAAAAATTCTGGAAATGAGACATGGGAAATTGAAATAGATGGTTCGATATGGAAACAAAAGACATTCTCATATCAAGCTAAATGTTTAGAGTGGATAAAAGATGAGTTTAATTTGTTAAATGAGCATGATAAAAAAAGAGTGATGAAATATCTTGATGGAACAGGGTGTGAAATAATCTTAGGATAATAATATGAAAATAAAAGATAAAAGAATTGTTGTAACCGGTGCCGCTAGCGGTATTGGGTTAGCGCTATGTGAAGAATTTCATGCAAGTGGAGTCAAGTCAATTGTCTGTGTTGATATAAATGAAGAGGGTGCTAAGAGTATTGCAGAAAAGGTTAATGGCATTGCTATAGCTGCTGATGTTTCCAGTGAAAAAGATATTATTAATGTGGTTGAAAAAGCAAATGAATATTCTGGAGGAATTGATATATTTTGTTCGAATGCTGGTGTTGGCGGTACTCCAATGCTTTTAGAAACAACATCTGAGGAATGGAATAGCACATGGAGTATAAACGTAATGTCTCATGTTCATGCTGCAAGACATGTATTACCTCAAATGCTTGAAAGAGGTGAAGGTTATTTAATGAATACAGCATCAGCTGCAGGTTTGTTATCACAAATAGGTGCAGCTCAGTATGCTGTTACTAAATCAGCGGCAGTAAGTTTTGCTGAATGGATAAAAATTACTTATGGCCAAAAAGGTATTGGTGTTTCATGTCTTTGTCCTCAAGCTGTAAGGACTGCTATGACTGCTCAAGGTGCTGGAGTTGCTGGAGTGGATGGAATGCTTGAACCAGATGTGGTTGCTAAAGATGTTTTAGACGCAATTGAAAAGGAAAGATTTTTAGTGTTACCTCACAAAGAGGTTGGCGAATATGTCCAAAGAAAAGGTAATGACAGAGATAGATGGATAACCGGCATGCAAAGACTGCAAACACAATATGAAGATTTTTATGAAAACTGGATTAGTGGAAATAAAGGAGATAATAATGAAAACTAAAATTACAGAATTGTTTGGAATTGAGCATCCTATTATTCAAGGTGGTATGCATCATGTAGGTTTTGCTGAACTTGCTGCAGCTGTTTCTAACGCTGGTGGCCTAGGGACTATTACCGGCTTAACCCAAGGAACGCCTGAAAAATTAGCTAACGAAATTGCTAGATGTAAAGAAATGACAGATAAGCCTTTTGCTGTAAATTTAACTTTTCTTCCCTCTTTAACACCTCCAGATTATCCTGGATTAATTAAAGAAATAATCGATGCAGGAGTCCCGGTAGTCGAAACTGCAGGAAGAAATCCTGCTGAATATTTACCTGCATTAAAAGAAGCTGGAATAAAAGTTATTCATAAGTGTACTTCTGTAAGACACTCTATAAAAGCTCAATCAATTGGTTGTGATGCTGTATCAGTTGATGGTTTTGAATGCGGAGGTCACCCAGGCGAGGATGATATTCCAAATTTTATTTTACTACCAAGAGCAGCAGAGGAATTAGAAATTCCCTTTGTTGCCTCAGGCGGTATGGCTGATGGAAGGAGTTTGGTGGCTGCTATGGCTCTTGGAGCAGAAGGAATGAATATGGGTACAAGATTTATAGCAACGCAAGATGCACCTGTTCATCAAAATGTTAAAGAAGCTATTGTTAACGCAACTGAACTGGATACTCGATTAATTATGAGATCATTAACAAATACTGAAAGAGTTCTTAACAATGAAGCAGTAGAAAGGCTCATGGAAAAAGAAAAGGCATTAGGTGATGATCTAAAATTCGAGGATATCATTGATGAAGTTGCCGGAGTTTATCCAAAAATTATGCATGAAGGAACAATGGAGGCTGGAGCTTGGTCTTGTGGAATGGTTGCTGGGCTCGTGAATGATATTCCAACAGTCCAGGACTTAATAAACAATATTATGTCCCAGGCTGATGAAATAATTAAATCAAAGCTACAAAATTTCTAAGATTTATTTTTTATAATTTGCAGCTTCTTCTGATCCGTCAGTTGCTGTTCCTTTGGTATAAGAGTGAGCTCCCATTCCCGCAAGATCTCCGTCTTTGACAATTAAGTATGGTTCTCTAATTGGTTCACCGGCAAAGAAACACTCTAGTATTTCTCTAACACCAGCAGCATACCTAGCTTGCGCAGATAATGAAGTTCCAGACGTGTGAGGAGTCATGCCATGGTTAGGCATTGTCCTCCAAACATGATCATTGGGGGCTGGTTGTGGAAACCAAACATCACCAGCATAGCCACTTAACTGACCTGACTCTAGAGCTCTAGCTATTGCATCTTTGTCGCATATCTTTCCTCTAGCAGTGTTAACTATATATGCTCCCCTTTTCATCTTGTTAATCATTTCGTCATCAAATAAATGTTCTGTTTTTGGATGAAGCGGACAATTAATAGTAACAACATCACAAACTGAGACTAAAGATTCTACTGATTCGTGATAAGTTAAATTTAATTCTTGTTCAACTTCATCAGACAATCTATGTATATCAAAATAATGAAGATGTACATCAAATGGTTTCATCTTTCTTAAAGCGTCTATACCAATTCTTCCAGCAGCAACTGTTCCAATATTCATTCCTTCAACATCATAAGATCTTTGCACTGCATCAGCTATATTCCAGCCACCCTCATTAACAATTCTGTGTTGATTGTGGTAATCCCTAACCATTGAAAGAATCATCATGACAATATGTTCTGCAACTGACCTTGAGTTACAGTAAGTCACTTCCACGACATCAATGTTGTGATCCATAGCTCCTTGAAGATCAACGTGATCTGAGCCTATTCCAGCTGTTATTGCCATCTTAAGATTTGGTGCAGATTCCATCTTTTCACGAGTTAAATAATATGGGAAGAAAGGTTGAGATATTACAATGTCAGCATCCACTAATTCTCTATCTGCTTCACATCCATCACCATCTTTATCTGATGTAACAACTAAAGTGTGTCCAGCATCTTCCAGAAATTTTCTAAGTCCTAGTTCTCCAGATACACATCCAAGAAGTTCTCCTGGAGTAAAATCGATTGCTTTTGGCGATGGCAAAGTCATACCATCCGGATATTTGTCTATTTTTGGTAGATCGTCTCTTGCATACTTATTGGGCATACCAGTTTTTGGATCATCGTATAAAACACATAATATTTTCATAATCTCCCCCTTTATGTAAATAATTCACCTTTTACTAGAACAGAAAATATTTAAAAAAACAAGATAAATATATAGAAGTTAAGCTTTGATTAGAGGGTTATGTTTAACTCTATCTGGAATATCTTCTGCACCTGGTACTCCCCTTGCAATTAAGAAAGGTTTAAGAGCTTCAACTGCCTTAGGCTCATCATAATGACCAATTCCTGGATGAAGATGATGTATAAAGTGAAGTTGCATTGAATGATTTAAATATCTGGGCATCCAATGGCTCCAAAATCTTGTATCTTTGTATCGACCAGACTCAGTTTGATAATGAGGATACCAACTAAAAAAGACAGAAAGATATATTATTCCGAACTTACTTGGGAGCCACCACAATAGAAGAGTCTCTAAGGGAAATAATACTACTAAAGTCAACAAAAAAACCCTGTATAACATCCCTATAGTAATTCCTCTGTTGAAGGATTTCATGAATGCCTTATCGTTTTCATAGATTTTAGCTATTGCTTGATATTTTGATATTCCAGCTTGAGTAGCAATAATTACTTCCCAAAGCGATTTAGCTGAAGCAGTATCATGATCTGGATCTTTTTCTGGATTATTTGTATAAGCATGATGCTTCATATGAGTAGCTCTCATCACATCATGAGGGAACATAAGAGTTATTAATGTGTAATGGCTTACGAATGAATCGATCCAACGTCTTTTTGGATTTCCCCTTGAATAATTACCATGCTGCGCTTCATGTGAAGGTAGATATGCAAAACAAGCACAAATAGTTGCAATTACAGAACCAAGCAATAAAGAAATATGCCCATTAATAACTAATGGCCAAAGAGAAAGCCAAACCGTTGCTTGACCAACTCCGATCAAGATCATTTCCCATTGAAATCTTTTTGAGAAACTTCTAGCGATCTCTTTTTCTTTTTCAAAGGAAAATTCATCTGAAATCTTTTCTAGATTTTCCATAACCATGTTCCTCTTATCTTTGCTATAAGGCCAAGACATAAACCTAATATGTAACAATAAATAGTAATATCATTAAATTGATAGCGAATAGCTATAGCATTAAAGACGCTTCCCCAAAAAATTAGGCCAAACCATACCATGTTCCAGTTGGAAATATGATCTGTAAGAATTTCCTTAAATTTATCCATTTTGTTAATTATTTACTATTTTAGCCAATAATTTGAGACTAAATATGCATTAATTATCGCAATATCAGGAAAATTTGAGTAATTTTGCACAAAACAAGCTTTATTATCTAATGTTGTCTAGATTTTTTCTTGAACTTTCAAGATTTAAGGTAATTTCATTATGTTTTGATGTCTCGATTAGGCAAACTCTCCAAATATAATCTAAAAAATAAATAAATTTAGTCCAAATTTCTAATTTTTCTGCTTCTAATTGAAAATCTTTCTCATAGCCATTTAATAAATAACCAATTTCTTTGTCATTGAGATTGTAGGAGGAGACTATTGATGCTAAATCAAAATAAGGACTGTTAACAGATGCGTATTCCCAATCTATAAAAAAATATTTTTTATTCCATAAAACATTTTCAGAATTCAAATCATTATGAGAAAAAATTAAAGATTCATTTCTGTATGTAATAGAATCGAAAATTTTAAAGCCATGATTTATATACCAATCATTTTTAATTTTATTCTTAAGGATATCTCTATAATTTTCTATAGCAATTTTGAAATTATTAACTTGAGTATTTTCTATATTAATATCATGAACTTTTTTAAGTTCTTTTCCTAAAGATACTAAACTTTCTTTTTTTTTAATTTCTGAATTTGAAATTTTTTTTCCTTCACTGAATTCTCTTATGAGGATTCCGTTGTCAAAATCATGATATAAGATATTTTGATTTCTGATTTCTGTTTCTAAAAATTTAAGTATTTGCCATTCAGAAACTCTTCGCTTTTTTAACCAATTTGGCAAATCATCATCAACCCTTATTACAGATTTAATATCATTAAAATTGCAAAGAAAAGTTTGCGAAATAAGATCAATTTTTAGAGGTGAAATAATTTCAATTTTTTTATCAATCGAAGCAATTTGTTTTTCAATTTTAGACATCAATTTTGTCTTTCATTTCAGTCCACGATTTATAACCAAAATAAATAATTATTAAGTACACAAAAAATAATAACGAAGTTAAAAACAGTCCCCTTGAATAAAATAAAAATACAGAAATTGAGTCTATTACAAACCAATAAATCCAATTTTCTAAAAGCCTCTTTGCAACCATATAAGTTGTTACAATCGCTCCCCAGGTTGTCAGCGAATCAATAAAAGGTAAGGCGGCATTTGTAAAATTTTCAAGAGCCCATCCTGATGTTAATGCTAATAAAAAGATTAACGAAATTGCTTTGATGTGTTGATTTCTATTCCACGTTTTTACAAGAAATTTTGAATTGTCCGGTAAAGATTTTCTCCACTGTGCCCACCCATAAACAGCCATAATACAATAAAATATTTGCAAGCCTGCTTCCATATATAGACCTGCGGAATACATTACAAAGAAATATAAAAAAGAACTAAAAAAAGCCGCAAACCAACAACTTATGTTCTGTTTTACTGCTAATAGTAAATAGGCAATTGCAAGAATAACGGCAGTAGGTTCTATCCAGCTAGTATTGATAAGATTAGAAATCATATCTAACTGTAACACCTAGATATCTGGGATCACCATGTCTTTCATAGAGCGTATCAATAAAATTTGGAGCTTCGTTACCAAAGTAAAAACCTCTGGTTGAATAGTACTCATCAAAAATATTTCTTCCCCAAATTGAATACGTCCACTGACCACTAAAATAACTATAGTTTATATTTGTTAGGAAATATGATTTAGATTTGTTGTCATGAGAATCAGAATAGTAAAAGCTACTTTTACCTACTATATCAAATGATAAATTTGATTGTTCTGAGGGGTACCAATTAAATCCAATAGCATAACTTTTCTCAGGAGCATGAGCTTGTGCCCTTCCCTCAATTTCGGGTCTAGACTTCCAGCTTTTAATCTCAGTTTTGAGCAATCCAAAATTAATAAACGTATCTATGTTTTCAGACAGCTGTATATCCATTTCTAGTTCAATTCCGTTATTAACTCCCTCTGCAGCATTTTGAGTTAAAAATGTAAATGTATTTGGATTATTTGGGTCAACCTGAGTTGATATTAAGACCTGCTGATTTCTCCTGTCTGAATGAAAAATTACAGCAGCTAAATTCAAATCAAATTTTTCAAATTTTGAATTAAGTCCAATTTCATAATTAATCAAAAATTCGGGATCATAATAAAGATTGCCGTTTTGTGAATTTGGATCAAGCCCAAGATTTAAATTAAAACCTCCTTGGTTATATCCTCTTGCAACACTAAAAAAGATATTTGTATCTTTATCTAAAATTTTATTTATCGATAGTTTGCCGCCTGAAATTTTATCTGAAGGGTTGAGCGACTCACCAAGCGAATCTGAATATTGTGATTCTGAGTCCTCCCAACGAGCACCAATAGTTAGTTTTGTTGATTGATTTATTAAATAATTTAAATTTCCAAAAATAGAAAAATTATTTACTAAAAAGTTGCTTGATAGTGAACTCTCATCAAAGTATGGAACCTCATAATACAATGGATCAAAATAGATACCGTCATCTTTTTTAAGATTGTCCTCTTTTGATTCGAAAAAATTCATTCCAATTACCCATTCGTATTGTTTATTTATATTCAAATCAGCTGCGTCTGATAAAAATCTAAATTCTTGACTAAAAGTTTCTCTGAATCTTAAAGTTTCTGAAAAATAATCATATATGTATGGAGCATGAGTATCAGAATTACCCCAGTCTGCGTCATAACTGAGTACAACATTAGTATCTGTTATGCTTGTTAAGGACTGAAATTCAAAATTATTTGCTTGATAATAAAATTTTATACCATAAGCGTTAGTTTTTTGAGAATCCATGCCAGGCCTGTCTGAGAGAGTGTTTAGACTTCCATCAATCGTCCAAATATCAGCAGGATCATCGAGAAACACTTGAGTTGCTAAAAATTTTAACGTTGATTTATCACTTATTTCCCAATTAGCCTTAATTCTAAAAGTAGATTCGTCTTTCTTTGAAGTATCTGATTTACCAGAATGTAAATTTTTTCTAAATCCATCTGAATAATCTTGTCTTAAGGCAATTCTGTAAGTTAATCCATCAATTTTTGATGGTCCGCCAAAAGCTATGCCGGTGTTGATGGTTCCATAAGCTCCCGTTGTGATTTCACTTACTCCCTCATATACTTCTGTTGGCTCTTTAGTTTTTATATATATCAGGCCTGCCATGGCATTTGATCCAATCCTGGAGCCTTGTGGCCCTCTATGAACTTCAATTTGATCAACATCAAAAGTTGTTGCTATTCCGCCTTGTCCAGAATAATCAATGTCATCAATTAAAAATCCAACTGCAGAGTTTGGAGTTCTCTCATAGCCAGACCTTTCACCAATGCCTCTTATTTGAAAGTGTCTAGCTCTAGAATCACTAGCTGCAAAATTTAAATTTGGTATTAGGTAAGATAAATTCTCAAAATGCTTTATTGGTGCAAGCTCAAGCTCTTTTGAACTTAATACTAATACACTTGAGTCTTCTTCAATGAGCTTAATCTCTCTCCAGTTACCTTTGACTATTACCTCTTCAATGTCTGCTGACACGAAAGAAAAAAAGAAAAAAAGAAAAAAATAAGTTTTAATGGTTTTCACGCAATTCCTCCGCCATTATTGTATGGATCAGGTTCAAAGGGTTTCTTATAAAAAAGATCTCAGGTTTTAACCACCCCTTTGCAGTTAGATTTTATGATATAAAATTTTATTTTATAGCGCTATAACTAATTTGAAGAATCTTCACTTAAATCACTTTGAAAGGTTTCTGTTAGAAACAAAACTGATATCAAAGTTAAAAATGAAGCAAAAGAAATGTAGACAGATACCCAAATTATTCCATAGTCATTCCACAATAGGGCAGCTATTGTTGGAGCAAATGCTCCACCTAAAATAGCTCCAAATTGGTATCCAAGCGTTGCTCCAGAATATCTGACTTCAGTGCTAAATAACTCAGTGAAAAAAGCAGCCTGAGGACCATACATCATTGAAACAAAAATAAGACCAAAACTTATAGCTAAAACAATCAGCCAAAAATTACCAGTATCAACTAGTGGGAAAATTAGAAAACTCCATATAGCAGTAAGAATTGCACCAAGCATAAATACACCCTTTCTTCCGTGTCTATCTGAATAGGATGAAAAAAAGAATTGAAATGGAATCATTATTCCTGAACCAATCAGAACAGCAACTAACATATCGTCTCTGGTAACTTCAGCTGTAGCTACGCCATATGCCAGCAGAAAAGCTATTAATATATAAAAAGTAACTTGAATAGAAAGAAATGCACCTGCTGCAAGAACTATTTTAGATGGATATTTCTTAATAGCTTCAATGATAGGTGATCTTTTAATTTCTACTTTATTGCCAATCTTTCTAGATGCCTCAAGTTCTTTGAATGCTTTCGTATCCTCTAGGTTTAATTGTATGTACATACTTATGCCAATCAAAATAGCGCTTGCTAAAAATGGAATACGCCAACCCCAGGCAAAAAATGATTCTTCAGATACCAATGAACTTGTAACAATGAAAGCTAAATTTGCCAAAATAACACCAACAGGCACTCCTGCTTGAGCAAATGCTCCGTAATAACCCCTTTGATTTGCTGGAGCACTTTCCGTAACAAGCAACATAGCTCCACCCCATTGACCACCTATAGCTAGGCCTTGGGCAAATCTTAAGATAGTCAATAATATTGGGGCTGTCACACCTATCATGGCATAAGTTGGCAGTAGTCCTATTAAGGTTGATGACACTCCCATTAAAATCAATGCAATTACTAGAGTCTTTTTTCGACCAACTTTATCTCCGTAATGACCAAATACTATTCCGCCAATAGGTCTAGCTATAAATCCAGCTGCAAAAGTAAGTAATGACAAAATTAAAGCTGTTGATGGAGTGGTCTCACCAAAAAATACTGTTGGAAAAATTAAAGCTGCTGAAGCACCATATAAAAAAAAGTCATACCATTCAATACTTGTACCAGCTAAAGAAGTAAGTGCAACTTTTTTCATATTTGCTGTTGATTGATTTGTTTGATTCATATTAAAAGCTAGTATGCCAAATTTTTCATAAAGTAAAAGTGAGGGTATTGTTAATTCTAGAGTTAGAATAAGTAAAATTAATTGAGTGCAATCATTAAGCTTAGTCCAATTTTAATATTAGGAGTTTAAGGTATGGTTTTATTGATAGGCGTGTTGATAGTTATTTCGCTAATATTCGGACCCCATTTGTGGGTAAAGTTTGTTATGAATAGATATTCATCAGAAAAGTCTGAAATTTCTGGTACTGGGGGTGAGCTCGCAAAACATTTAATTAGTCGATTTTCTTTAAAAGACGTAGAGGTCGAGATTACTGAGCTAGGAGATCATTATGATCCAATTGAAAAAAAAGTTAGGCTAGTACGACAACATTATGAATCTAAATCATTAACTGCAATTGCTATTGCAGCTCACGAGGTTGGACATGCAATTCAAGATCAGCAAAATGACAAGCGTCTGGCTACTAGAACAAAATTGATACCTATTGTAAATAAGGTAGCTCGCTGGAGTGTTGCTATTATTTCTTTATCTCCAATAATTGGAATTATTACGCGTCATCCAATGCCATTTTCTGTATTACTTTTCTTGGGGCTATCTGGTTTTTTTGCTCGGATGGTGATTCACGCAGTAACTCTTCCGATTGAATTTGATGCAAGCTTTTCGAAAGCACTTCCTATATTAAGAGAAGGAAACTACATATCGAAATCTAATGAGAAAGCTGTAAGCCGTGTTCTTAATGCTGCAGCACTTACTTATGTTTCTGCCGCGCTAGCCGACATTTTAAATCTTGGTCGATGGCTTGTTATTTTATCTAGACGATAAAACATTTCTGGAATTTGGTGGGTCTGGGTGGACTCGAACCACCGACCTCACCCTTATCAGGGAGATGAGTCATAAGACGCAAAGCCTATAATAAAGGCATTTCTTACATTTGGGAAATTAAGTCCCCCAATTCTCCCCCAATATTTCTATCAAGTTAGCCATTTTGTTGAAAGCTCTTGGATTCTCTTTCTGTCCTCTTCCTCTATTAAATGAAGGTAAGGTTTTAGACCTGCGTCTGATTTATGGCGAGTAAATGCTTTTAGCTCCTCTCTGTTCTTACAATGTCGAGCTACATTAGTTGTCGCTGTATGCCTTAGACAACGAATAACAATATCCTCAATACCTGCTTCAGCTCGAATCCTCTCCCACCTCTTTCTGAAGTTGGTGCTATCAAATAACAGCTCTCCTTTTGTTCTCATTCTTTTTGCAGCAATTTTTTACCATTTATTTGTGTTAATACTATGCCCATTACTTTATCTGCGCCGTATTCAATAACTTGTACAAAATCTAATATATTATCTCCGTTTATGTTAATAGGGTTATGACCTTGTATTACACTGCCACACGTATGGTCTTGTGTAGGATCACAGTTGTCTGTTGTACCTGCATATGGCAAGTAATCTATCAGTCTGCCCTGCATTACAAATTTGCCATTCTCCCAAATATAAATAGGTGATGACCACGAGCCTGTTGACACGATATCTTCGTGGCCATCTCCATTAATGTCAACATACTTGGCGTATGCTAACTGAACTCCGTGTGTAGGGTGTCCTTCAACTTCCTTGATTTCTATAAATGTTTGAGTTTTGTTTGTCCAATTGCCATCACCGCCGTTAATAAAAACTTGATACTGATGTCCTACATAGTATCCTTCTGAGCCAGTATGACCTGTAATTAAATCTGTTAGTCCATCGTCGTTTAAGTCGGTGCCTATAATTTGCAATGAACCATTTTGACTTTCTGAATTTTTAGGTAAAGGTTTTATGTTTCTTGTGTAGTCTCCGTCTGCATTACCGTACATAACATAACCATTGCAATTATCACATGGGTTATGATCTGAACTAGATAGTATTGCAATATCGCCATAGCCATCGTTATTAAAGTCGTCTATCCAACTGCCACCTGCACTTGCCACAAAAGGCATATTCACTGAGCCTAATGTAAAATTACCATCACCATCATTTAACATAGTAAATGCAATACAATAAAGTGCATCTGGGCAGTTATGATTTTGATCTACTAATGGCGATGGTACAAATACATCTATAGTACCATTGCCATCTAAGTCACCTATTGCAGTAGTGTGAGTCCACACATTAAATTCCACTATGCCATTTAAATATTTTTCGCTATTTACTGAACCCATATCGGTCATCTGTGATATTAATCTATCTGTATAGTTTGCAAGGCCACCATATTCCGATAACAGTAATACAGGACCTTCGCCTATATTTAAAAAGTCATCTTTGCCATCCCCATTAAAGTCTGCAACATGACTAACATACATATTTCCTGCAAAAGGTATTTCGTTACCTACAAATACATCTGGGTCGACATGAAGTCTGCCATTGCCTTGATTGATAAGTGGGATAAGTTTAGCACTTGGTAACCAGTCGTTGTGATTAGGTCCAAGCCTGTGTGCAAACATTAAATCTTGTAAACCATCACCATTAATATCCATTACAATTGGTGCTGGACCTTTTTCGTAACTATATGAGTAACCTTCTTCTGACTTTTCGTTAGGATGCCAGGTACTTGCATTTCGCCAACCTGTGTTTTCAGAATACATCATGCCAAAGTTTTTGTATGCAAAGTAATCGTTACCTTCTAAGTTAAGTTGCATAGCAGACAAGTCGTATTCGTCATACTCTTTTCTGTTGTATTGAATAACAGCATATTGGTCTGAGTTAGGATCATACTCGCTATAATCTTCTCCAGACCACGCAGGCAGTTCTTTCCACCCACACGCTGCAGAGTCTTCTTCAACTACTGATGTATAAGTACCGCCACTTCCATTATGATAGTCCTGGTACAATGTCCATTCGTTATCATCGGTACCGCAGTATTCGGTACCCGACTTAGTACCGTTAGCAGGATATATAGGCCCTGTGTTTAGTTCAACTGGCGAACCACTACTGCCACCGCCGCCACAGCCAGCTAAGAAAAATGTTGAAGTGAGGATATAAAAATATAAATTTTTCATAAAGTTAAGTTTATTTTTTAAACATATTTCCCATAATAATGTTATTTTTTTTTTCTTTCAAATTCCCAGAAACTTCCCCAATTTTTTTGATGAGTTGGGCGGGTGTGAGCGACTTATCGAGATAAGCTATTCTGTTGCTAAACGAAGCTCAGCCCTTGTTATTACAGGCTTCTTTCGACAAAACATCTCTCTGGGAATTGGTGGTTCTGGGTGGACTCGAACCACCGACCTCACCCTTATCAGGGCAACTAGTCGGAATAAATTAATATATAAATTGGAGAAAAGATGGATTAGGAAAATATGAAAAATTAATTTAGATATTTTAATTATAAGGAGGTCCTAACCCATCAAAGCTATTTGAACACTTAATAACGACATATGATGTCGTATTAATTTACTTATTTTTAGCTTATTTATACAAATCGATGATTTTATTAGCGGTGTTTAAGACATCTTTTCTAATTTTTGCTGGCTTTAAAACAACAACTCCATCTCCCAAAGACTTAATTTTTTTTCTTAGTACAGCTGTATCTTTAATGATTAAAGAAATCTGAGTCCAATTTTTATCTATGGGTGTTATTTTTTGATTTTCGTCCCAAGGAGACTCTGAAATCCTTTTGAGAATATCTTGAGATACTCGCATTACAAGCTTAATGGGTTGATCTGAATATTCATGATGAAATTGGGTCTTTTCTTTATCAATATCGTAATTAACTGGAATTTTTGCCTTCGTATATAATAATTTGGCATTTTTAATTCTATTGAGATTTAATGAGGCGGTTGTGGTTCTTTCTTTTATAGTGCATGAAAGATATATTCCATCGTCGGTAAAAATTAACCCCAATGGGTTAATTGGATATTTCTTAGATTCCGGATTTGAAGGGGCATGATATTCCACCTCTAATCTTTTTTCTTGACGCAAAGCTTTATAAACCTGATCGATAATCTCTGGCTTTATAGTGACTGGAGAGCCAACGGATGACGGCATAAAGCGAATCTTATTTTTCCAGCGAGCTATTTCTTTATGATTATTTATAACACTTTGCGCATGTTCGAACCATGGCTTAAGTTTATTTATTACATCAGGTGGAAGAGCTTTTAATAAATGCTCTTTGACCATTAAAAAACTCAAAGCAGTAGACTCATCCATATTTGAAATATTGTGCTTCTTCATACCTCTTTCCCAATACCATCCACGAGGTTTTGCACCATCGTTATTGATTGGGTAATCTGAGTCTGATAGTAATTTATTCAAATTCCTTTCTACATTTCTTTGTAAATTACGTTTATCCTTGCCGGCGACTTGAGGATTTAGCTGCATAACTAAATCTTGAACACTACTCCTTCCTGGATACTCTTTCAAAAAATCTAATAACTTGCTTTTATCAACACTCGATTCACTCATAAATAAATTATATTTTAAAGCGACATGATATGTCGCTATATATTTCTAAAATATAGTTTTTTTACTTAAAGGAATAAATATGAAAACAAACATTATTAAAATCTCAAAGTCACTAAAAACCCTGAAGTCAGATATTGCAGAAGATTCAGCTATTTATAACTGGATTGCAGATATAAAAAAAGCATTTCTAATTAATTCAAATATAACTGATTGGAATCTAGTTGGCAAAGCAGTCGTATTAGAGGCACAGGAGGAAGATGATGTCCATGACACTCTTGATCTTGTAGCAAAGACTTTAAATATATCTCTTATTAAAATAGAAATGCCAAATTTAATTAATAATTTTAAAGATTGGTCTAATAACATTTCTTATGTTCAACCTGCTATTATTTATCTTGAACCAGGTGTATGGCATGGAGAGGAATTTAAGGATACTTCTGAAAATTCTCAGTACTTAGAATTTGAAAAAGAAGAGTTAATAGAGTTTAGATCTAATTTGATAGATTTAATAAGAAATAAGTTTCGAGAAAAGCCTTTAATAATGGTAACTTCAGTGAAGGAATTTACTCAACTTGATACATCTTTTCGTTGCGAAGGTCTCTTCGATAGAAGAATTGAAGTGCCTAAGTGGGCGGATGAAAAAATCTTCAATCAGTTTATTTCAAATATAGGAAAAGAAAAATTTTCAGAGAGCATATTAACAAATAGAACTAAGGTAGCTGCATTAATTAGAGCGACATATCCAGATAAAAGAAGAAGACTATTAACTGAAAAAGCTTTAAAGAGAGTTGCCTGGAGGGAGAATAGATTAATTGAATATCATGATTTATTAGTCTTCGCTACCTATGGCACTGGTGAGTTTAGAATACCCGCCCAGACTAAATCAGAAAGATATAGACATGCTGTTCATGAGGCAGGTCATGCCGTAGTTGAACATTTATGCTCAAGAGACAAAACGGCTCCTGCACTTTGTAGCATCTTGCCTAGCAGCGATATGCATGGAGTGGTAGTTCCTGACTATGACAGCATAGGAAGAATAGGCACTGATTTATCTTTTCTAGATATAAAAAATAAGATAAGTGCTTTATTGGCTGGAAGAGCTGCTGAACATTTAATGTTGGGATTTGAAGAGGTAAGCGCTAATGGAGCTTCTAGAGACCTTGAGCATGCATCATATCTTGCAAAAAAAATTATTGCTGAAAATGGATTTTATTTAGATAAAAAAAATAATATTGACCTTTCCAAAAATCTAATCGTAGTAATGGGCAAAGAAAGCTCAAGAGAAAAAAGAAGAATCGATAGCATTGCAAGGCGTTTTTTAGAAAGCATATATAAAGATACTTTAAAAATATTAGAAAAGAATAAATCTTATCTAGAAAATGTCATTAACGAATTAATTAAAAATAATTTCTTGCTGGCAACTGATCTCATAAAAATTTATGAGAATCAAAAGCCAAAAAGAATAGTGAATTAATAAACATAAAATTTATATAATGGAGAATATGATGAAATTTAAATTTAACCTTACAAAAGCTAACCAAAAAATAAAACAATCAAGCGATAATAGTATGCCATCTCTTGGGCATGTTGCAGTCAAATCAATTAAAACGATGCGAACAAATATGCTTAAGATGGGTTTTGAAAAGTTTATAAGTACTTACCTGCCCTATCCACCCAACATTGATAGTGAAGAAGATTTAAGAAGAAAAATTTATGTTGAAATTGAAAAATATAAAAAAGAAAAAAATTTAAAAACTCTCGAAAACATTTTTCATCTTATTCAGTTATGGGGAGGTAATGCAGGAAGGTTGGTTTATATAAGAAATGAAGGTTTTTCAAATAATATAAATATAAAAGCCTATAAAGAATTAGCGGAATGCAGTATGCATGCAAAAAACCTGAATGAGTTGGTTGACGAGATTGCAAAGTTTAAATCTCAGTCAAAATATATTGGGGTTGCTTTTTTAACCAAACATACCAGATTTTTTTCTAGATTTAATAAGAATTTTAAATTTATGCCTATTTACGATAGTGAAATGAGTAGAGGATATTTAAAGAAATTTAATAGGAAGCAAAATAAATATTTACAAGTCAAGAACCCTACGAGGATAGATACGCCTATAGGAAAAGCTGAATTACTTTTTTACTGGGAGTCAATGATAAGACTTGGGGAAGAACATGATAAAAATCTTGAGGAAGTAGAAAGAATCTTATTTGTGAGTACAAGAGGTAAGTAATGGTTAGACACAGAGGTGTATATAAACCAAATCATGAAGCTCCATATGAGGTAAGCAGATCAAGAATAGAAGCATTTGTTAAATGCCCTGCATGTTTTTGGTTGGATAGAGTAAAAGGCGTTAAATTTCCAGGAATGCCTCCTTTTTTACTTAATTCAGCGACAGATACTTTATTAAAGAAAGACTTTAGTAAATATAGAGACCTTCGGCAACCCCATCCATTAATGAAAAGACATGGATTGGGTCATTTAGCTCCCTTTAAACATGATGATTTTGAAAAATGGACTCAGTCTTTACAGCTAGGATTTAGAACATACTACAAGCCTGCAAAGTTAATTATTGGCGGAGGAGTTGATGATATTTGGCACGATCCTGTAAAAGATGAATTATTTATTGTTGACTATAAAAGTACAGCAGGAAAAAGAAATGCAGATAAGACTGCTTTAGAAGAAATAGATTTAGTAGGACATTTTAAAAGTGCATATAAGCGTCAGATGGAGATATACCAATGGATAATGAGACAAAATGGATTTAAAGTTAGCAATACTGGATATTTTGTTTATGTAAATGGGGATCAGCACTTTGAAGATGGCATGCTTCTTGAAGACAAAGATAAAGCTGTAATGAATTTTGATGTTCAGCTAATTCCATATCAAGGAGATGATTCGTGGGTTGAAAAAACTATTTTAGATCTCAAGGCATGTTTGGATTCTAATCAATGTCCCGACCATGCTTCATCTGGATATGGAATCTCTGGTAATGATAAATGTGAATACGCTACCTTTTTAGAAGGATTACAAATTAACCATTTATCTTAAAAATTCATGTAGCACTTTTGTAGCACTTTTTTCTTATTTAATGATGAATGATGATGAGATTTATAAAATTGCATTTCATCATTGGAAAATGAATGAAGCCTAAAAAGACTATAAATACGCTATTTTAGGGACTTTTTAATAATAATTAATGGTGGGTCTGGGTGGACTCGAACCACCGACCTCACCCTTATCAGGGGTGCGCTCTAACCAAGCTGAGCTACAGACCCGTATTAAACGGAATCGCATTTTAACGTTTATCTATTAAAGATTAAAGAGAAAATAGCAGCTTATTTTTATTGGCCTGCTTGAGACTTATATAAGCTGTAATAAATATAGATCCATGGAACAATTATTACATATTCAACAATACCCAATACTATAACCTGAGCTAAGCCGCTATCAAGTATAGATGAAAAAATGCTAGCCAAAATTATGCTTAATAATGCAAAAGCAATTGTTAAACTAAATAAAGTTCCGCCGTGCTCATCGGTATTTTCCCAGGACAGTTTAAGAGACTCTAGAACACCTTTATTTTGAAGCATTATATATGCAGGGAAAAGCGCCAATCTTGC
>Ga0255755_1000899_pt1 | contig 29015 bp, 16 predicted proteins | sample 011ome_18_FD_179955 | JGI IMG/M metagenome (GOLD analysis project Ga0255755, IMG submission 179955) | Coastal salt marsh microbial communities from the Groves Creek Marsh, Skidaway Island, Georgia - 011501BT metaG (version 2) | ecosystem: Environmental > Aquatic > Marine > Intertidal zone > Salt... | reverse complement strand
GCTGTAAAATCTGTGCACCATTTCCAACCGTCGCGCGTTATCCGCAAAGCCAAAGAAAACAACGTCTGGTCTCGTCATCGTTCCGAGAAATCCTTTCCCTAACTGCTTGGCGCTTAAAATGCCTCTCGTCGCCACCGGAGGAAGAGAAGTGTTGTTGTTGTTGTTGTTGTTGTTGTTATCATTAGTATCGTTTGTATTTTTCTGCGTTTGTACAGAATAGTGATTAGTACTATTCTTATTTCTGACCGCGACTGCCCGCATCTCGGCTAACCTCAACTGCGCGGTTCTCGCAGTCGTCGTCCCTCTTCTTCTTTTTCTTCTCTCTCCTCCCTCCTCATTCTCGTCGTCGTGGTCATCGTCCACCTCTACCCTGGGCGCAACCGGTACCCCTCTCAACTCCACCCCTGCGCTCGCCGTCGCCGTCTTCTCTCCCGCGATGTGCACCGCCCCTTCTCTCCCGACCACCACTTCCACTCTCGCGCTGACAAACTTCAACCGTTCCGTCGCTTCTCTCAACACCGACGCGGACTGATAATCCAAGTCCAACCAATACGGAACTTCTTCGAACCGTCTGGTATCGATCGCCGCGGCGATATCTTCCACGTCTTTTCGATTCAAAGGGCCGTAAATCGGAACGTCTTGGACGATATCAATCTCCCCGCCGAAGGACGAGAAGCACAAGACCGGCGTTAAGTTTCCTTTATTATTATTATTCGTTTTATTCTCCGTATCGTCTTTCCTTCTTTTATGTTCTCTTCTCAGTAACTTCACGTGCGCGCCCGTGGCGTTCACGTTCACCAGTCCTTTCACCACTCGTAACAACCCGTTGCTGTCCACTTTAAAAGCGATTTGGTTCTTCACCGCGGAGGAGCACACGTACGACTTTTGTTCGAATATTATTTGATTTTGTTGTTGTCCACTGTTCGTGTTGTTATTCGTGTTGTTGTTCTCAAAGATGCTCACGTCCGCGTGCGCGTCCACTCCTCCGGTCTCTTCCGGGCGTAACACGAGGGACATTTGCGTTGGATTGAAGTACAACGTGACGACGTTTTTGTTCATCTTTTCGAAGAGAGGGAGCAATCGGTCGAGCCAAGCCAGGCCGAGCTGCGTGATTTGGCCTCTCAGCTTCATTTTCGTATCTTCTTCACCTCTCCTTCTTCTTCTTCGCCTTCTTCTTTAAAGCGCTGCTTACTCGCCTTACGCCTCGACGAGAGTGGAGAGATTTTTGAATTTTCCAAGGGGCAGCCCCGTGCGAGAAAATGCTTCATTACGTAGAGTCCTCATTCGTATGAATACACAGAACAGACTTTCGCAGATATAACAACGCGACTAAAAACAGCAGCGCGAGACATTTCGCAGCACACATATACTGCGTTAATATTGCTTTTGCGCGATTTTTTTTGATGACGTCTGATGCTACCGCTGCTATTCTGAGAGAGAATGCATCTCATCATCATCGCGATGACGAGTTACTCGTGGAACGGAAACGAAACGAGATTCAAATCTGGGAGCGCGCGTACGAACGCAAGCACGAGAGAAAACCAACCAGAAAAGACGTGGAGGAAAACGAGAGCGTGAGAAAGATGTACCGAGAGTATAAAGAACTCGTGGTATCGATGACGAGCACGTGCACCACGAAGAGTATTCAGAACAAGAAGAACAACAACAACGGGAAAGGAGGAGGAGATTTCGAAAATTTTCATCCCACTGCGAAGAAGGAGGAATACGAAAGCGACGGGGAGGATGAAGTCATCGAAGCGACGCCGCCGAGGAAACAACAACGACACATAAAACAACAACAGCACAACAAATCATCATCGTTTTTAAAGTCGTCGTCTATGCCGTCGTCCGTGGTATCATCTGCAGAGAAGAAGAAAAACGCCGCGGAAGCCGCCGCGGACGAAGCTTCTCGTTTCGCTTTGAAAGAAGAAGCGAAGAAGAAAACGAAACCGTTACTAGTAGTACCACCAGCACCACCGCCGAGTTTAGTGATGAGGATGAAAAGTAATAACAACAAAGGTAATATTGCTGGCGATTTTTCTTCGTCCTCCTCGTTCGCGACCATCGCGAATAAGCAGAAGAAGAAGACATCATACGAGCCTTTACTTTGCGAAGAGGACGAGAGAAATCGAGCGAAGGAAAGATTCGGCGCAATGAAGAGACGGGAGATGCACGCGATGGAAAACGTCAGTTTAACGAACGCTTTGAAAGAAGACGTCGTCGTCCAGCCGAGGAAGAAGAAGAAGTTGGTTGTTCGAGAAGAACAAAGAGCGGTCGTAGGAACAGCAGCAGCGGCAGCAGAAGAAGAAGAAATAGAAATAGAAAAAGAAGACGGAAACTCAGCAGCAATGATGAGAGAAGGAAGTAAGATCAACACAGTATCGAAAACAGCCGATGATAATGGAGGAGCAAAAACGACGACGACGACAAAACTTCCACCGACGTTTTCACCGCCAAAGAAAACCGCGGCGCAAATCCGGGCGGAGCACGCGAAGCGGTTCCCAGAAGTCGGCGTCGCCAAGAAAACGGCAAAATTCCGAGGCGTGAGCGAACACTCGCGACGCAAGACGTACAAAGCGCCAAGACGGAGAGCGGGTAGTGCTAAACGCGCGCCAAAAGTGTACACGCGCGACGCCGCTCGAAGTGGTGGCTCGAAACACCTCAACGCGGAAAGGAGAGAGCGAAACGCAAAAGGCAAAACCGGGAAATTTTCCGTCGGCGAGGGCGACGATGATTTGTATAGCAGTAAAAGCAAATACGACGATGACAACGACGAGGACGACATCGAAAGGAATAAGCTGGACGCTCTGGCCGCGGAAAAACGCAAAAGATTAGAGGAGTTGAACGACGACACTTTGCAAAAATACATCGCGGATGTTCGCGAGTGCCTCTCTTTCGTTGCCGAGAAGAAAGGAGTACAAAGTATGGACGATACGAACGACGACGACGACAACGACGACGACGAAACAGCGGTATTGAAAGAGAAACTGCGCTTGGTTTTAGAGCGTGGATTTGGGTTTCCGGTGTTCAAACCTGGACAAATAGACGTGATTTTACGCGTCTTGAGAGGCGCGAACACGTTAGCGTTGTTGCCCACGGGCGCCGGGAAGTCTCTGACGTACCAACTTCCGGCGTTGCTGTTACCTGGGATCACTTTAGTTGTTTCGCCTTTACTTGCATTAATGTCCGATCAAATGCGCGGTTTACCGCCGGCTTTAAAAGGCGCGTGTTTACGTTCGGACGCGTCCTACGAAAAGACGGAGGAAACGCTCGAGGAGGTGAAAAGCGGTAACGTTTCGATTTTATTCGTTTCTCCGGAAAGACTATTGAACGAGAAGTTCTTGTGTGCGCTGCGTGAATGCCCGAACGGAGTAAGTTTAGCATGCATCGACGAGGCGCATTGCGTCTCGGAATGGTCGCATAACTTTCGACCGGCGTATCATCGACTCGGCTCGATTTTGTTCAATCGAGTGATGAGGAGTGGGATGAACAACAACAACAACAATGGTAAAATGTTCCCAGTGCTAGCGCTCACAGCGACGGCGACGAAGAAGACGGAGATGAGCTTACGCGAGACTTTGAATATTGCCCCCGAGAACGCGCTCAGAAACGATGCCATTCGCGATAACTTGTCCTTATCGGTTATCCGCGTGCCGTCGTGCTCGCGAAATTCAACGCTTTTACACTTCTTGCAAAAAGATCATCCGAAAGGAGCGGCAATAGTGTACGTTGCGTTCAAAAACGAAGCAGAATCAGTTGCGAATTACTTGAAGGTTCAGGGCGTGGTCGCTCGTCCCTATCACGCTGGTCTCGATAAAAGTGAACGCCACAGAACGCAAATGCAGTTTCAAGAGAACAAAGTTCGCGTGATTGTTGCGACGGTTGCTTTTGGCATGGGTTTAGATAAACCGGACGTTCGATATGTGATAAACTACGCGTTGCCGAGGTCGCCGGAAGCGTACATTCAACAGTGCGGCAGAGCCGGTCGAGACGGAAACGAAGCGCATTGCTTGACTTTTTTGGATCCGGAAGATTATTTACGGTCGCGGTCGTTGACGCACGCGGACGGGTGCGATGTCACGAGCATTCGAGATCTCATGGAAATTGTATTTCTCGGCAACGGCGACGTTCTGAAACCGAAGACGACGCAAAAAAAGAAGAAAAAGCAGGTAAGTGAAGAAGTCTTCAGGGACGAGGACGACGATATTGAGAAAAGGAAGACGGATTACGACGCTTACGGTAATTGGATACCGAAGCTCGGGCGCATAAAACCGGACGTCATCGCACCAGTTATTGACGTAAAACTCGAGGCAATAGAAACAGCGTTATCGTGCCTGGAATTGTGGGGCCGGGACGCGCAGTCGATAACATCTCCGGGTTCTCGCGACGTAAAATTGGACGAGGAGTATTCAAATTTACTGCGCGTGCTCCCAGATTTCCGCTCTACGTGCGAAATACGCTTCTTCGGCCGCGATCCGAAAGAGATTGCAAAGCAAAGCACGCTCGTAGATGCTATTCTGAAGCTCTGCCCGGAGCCAAAAGCGGACGGTGCGAGAATCTTTGACATTTGCAAAGCGGCATTTCTATCCAACTGTTCTCTCGATGACGTCGCGTTCCAGTTGAAAGCTTTGCGAGATAATAGAGAAGCGGGATACGAAATTCGCGACCGAGCGCTCGGTTTCGAGATTTTACGAGATCCACCGAAAGGGGATAAATTGCGCAAACTAGCGTTTGATTTAACCAAGCGCTTGGATGCAGTAGAGAAAGGTAGCGTTGGTAAACTGGATGCGTTGTATTCGGCGTTGGATTACGCCGCGGATGCAGAAGCAGACGACGTGCAAGGCGCTCGATTGCGCGAAAGTTTGAAGTGGTACTTGAACGCAAGCGAAGAGGAGGGGGAGGAGGAGGAGGTAGAAAGAGTTGAAGAAGATCCGAGTGGAGGAGAAGAAGACGTGCCGGTTCGCAGGGTTGCCGAGGGAGCAAAACGCCCGAAGTGCGTGTTAACGGAAAAGCGGATGCTCGTCGCCGACATTCGCGAAATACTCACGCATCGCAGAGACGGTAAAGTCGGTGGCGCCGGTATGCTTCGCGCTCGCGCCGTCGCGCGCATTTTACACGGTATAGGGTCCCCGAAGTACCCAGCCGCGGAATGGCGAAGAGGTAGTTCCGCACATCTGTGGGAGCGCCATCGAGACGTCGATTTCTATACCGTCGTTGAAATGTGCAACGCCGAGATCTTGCGCGTAAGAGGCGTGGTGCCTACGAGCGATACTAAGAATAGCGAGTAGAATACTAGTAATAGATAGTTTTTAGTAGTAGTAAAGGTACACTTTAATTTACAGGAGGGATCATACTCATCGTTACGATTGCGGGGGCGACTCGGGCTTACCGAGCGTCGTCGATTTAGACGACGACGACGACGGCAGTGGTGATGGTGGTGGCGGTGTTTTATTTTTTCTTCCGCTCGTCGTTCCTCTCGGCGAGCACGTGCTAAAGAGATTCCCTAAACCGAACAAGTCCGATGCGGACGCGGCGCTCTTTTGTTGCTGCATTTCGTGCGGATCTTTATCCGGAAACAATTCGTATTTGACGGAATCTTTACTATCTTTTTCGCTCACGTCGTCGTTTACGTCGTCGTCGTCGCCGCCTAGGTGAGAGGACGTCGTCGTCACCGACCCGGTCGGGGTCAACTCGTGCGGGTCAACTTCTCCTCTCCCGACGGTCCTGACCGTGAACGAGGATCGCGCGCTTTCCATAGTCTTCGCGGCCATTTTTGCCCCGCTCTCCGTGGTTTTCTTCACTCCGTCGTACACCGTCGTAAAACCGTCGTCCAAGAACTTTTTACTCATCATGAACCCGTCTGAAACGCCGTTGGTGATGAGATTCAAACTTTCGTCTTGAAACTCGACGATAATTCTTTGCAACACGCCTTGCGCGATTCGTTTCCCGAACGCCTTCCCGGTGCCCACGAACACTTTATCCACCATTTCAAACTTGTTCACCTTGAAAGACGTTTGCGAAACCGTTAATATTTTCACGTTCCAATCGATTAATCTCGTCTCTTTCACTCTTAGAACCAATGGTCTCTTTTGCATCATCTCGATTGGATCTTCTTGCACGCGGTTTATCATCGTCGCGTACCTCCCAAGCGCGGTCAGTTTATCCGTCACGTCCGTCGCCACCGCGCCGATTTCTTTCACAACTGAACCGGAAATCTCGATCGTCTTATTCGCCGCCTCTTGAATCTTCTTGTTCGCGTCTTCGATTTGCGTTTGAACTTGAGATTGAAAATAGGAAAATAAACCGTTGTTGTTGTTGGTATTCTTCGCGTTTGACGTCAAATCCTCCTCCTCCTCGCGCGTCCCAGTAGCATTCGTCCCTTTCGTCGTCGCAGCTTCATCTCCTTTTGCTTCTTTTACCGATGACGACGACACCGACGACGATTTTATCCCTTTTTTCTTAAACACCCGAAAGTTCCCTCTCCCTCTCCACTCCTCGACGAACACGTCCACGCCTCTCAATACCATCGAGTCGACTTTCGCGCTCAAAAATCCAACCGCGAAATTTTTATCCTCCATGAACTGCATCATCGGCACGAGCGTGAAAAACGAACACTCGAACGAAATCTGTTGCACGCGCATGAAGTACGGGGACGAAAATTCCGGGATCTTGGTCTTCTGTATCTTCGCCGCGTTTTCACGTTTTTCCTTTTTTTCCTCCTTCGTGGCCGCTTCATCAGCCAAAGCACCGAAGATGTCATCATCATCCTCCTCCTCTTCGGAAACGCAGTTCCCGACGTGTACGTCAAAAACGTCCACTCGGTTCCACCGAAACTTCACTCGTTTCAGAGTCACTTTTTCGCTTTCCGGGAATACGTTTTTCTCGAGTAACGCTAACGCGTATTCGGTGACTTTTGCGTCCACGTATCGCATCATCTGCGCGCGATTCAAGTACAGAAATGCGACACTCACGAGTACGAATTGGAGGATGGAAAGGACCAACTGCGGGTGCAAAAGAGTCTGGAAAAGAAGGCGGTGCGAAAACGCGAGGAAACGAATCCACAGAGGAAGCGTTTCCTCCATCTTTTTATGACTGCTTGTGTGTGTGTGGTACTTTAAAAGAGAGGATCTTTTCTGGGGAAATGTGTGTCTACTCTAAATTCTAAATTCTGTGCTACGTGCTACAACTGCTCTCCCTCTTCCTCTTTTTTTGCCTCTTTTTCTCCTTCTCGCGACGCCTCTTTCTCTCCTTTTTCTCTTTCCTTTGCTTTCGCTTCTTTTCTTCTTTTCTCTTCCTCTTGGTGGTCTTCTTCTTTAACGAATGTGATGACGATGATGATGATGATGATGATGAGTCAGAATCGGAATCAGAATCATCCCTAAACTCCTTCTTCCTCTTCTTTCTCGTCCTCTTCTTACCATTATTACCACCATAAATCCCTAACATCTCGTTCCTCTCTTTCTCCTCCCTTTCCTTTATGATGTTCATCTCCTCTTTAATTCTTTTCTCGTCGTCTTTCTCGTCCAAATCATCATCATCATCTGTGATTCGTTCCTTCGCGTACCAGAACAAATCTTTCCCGCGTTGCCACCTCCCGACGCTCGCTTTCACCGAGTGGCCTAAATAGTTCTCCCGGTGCTGGGTGTCATTTTTGACGGACTCCCAGGAGAACTGGTCCTTACCACCTCGCGTGCCACCGCGAGCTGGGCCGTCGTCCATTTAGTATAGTATGAGTGTGTGATGTATTTATTCTCGCAAAGCGTGCTCGTTTTGTGCAGCACATAGGTAAAATCTACGCGCAATCTGTAATCTCGATATCTCTCTAATTAATACACATCTCTCTCTCTCTCTGAAAACTATTATTAAGGATTGATAAAATCCGCGGTTTCGTAGTCGAAATAGTCCAACCGTTTCGTTCGAGACCACGATTTCAATAAGGCGTCTTGGTTTTTCACCGCGCAGCGAAGCGAGGACGGTTGCGTTTGCATCGTTTTCAGCCATTTTTGGAAATGACGCGGCTGTTGATGATGTTTTGAGGAGGAGGAGGAGGAGGAGGACGGAGGAGAAGGAGGATGATAATATTCGACGTTTCCTAAGGTGTACCCTTGGAAATGTTGCAAGGCGAGTTCGAATCGTTCGGCGAACGGGTATATCGCTACATCCGCCAGAGACGCTCTGTCGCCGCCAAAGAGAAAGACTTTGCGTTTAGTATTACTATTGTCATCATCATTGTGCTTCTCAATTAACGCGTCTATTTCCCAAATTTCTCTCTCAAACCGCTCTAAAGTCCTTTCGTTTCTGGTCGTATCAAAACTCCAACCTCCCCCGATCGCTTGTAATCCTAAACTCACGAATTTTTGGTCGCACGCGTTGGCGAAACGCTTCGCGTCTTCATAAGATGAGGGTGATGACGACGACGACGAAGAAGTTAAAGAAGAAGAATCATCATCAGAATAATACTCCTCCCACAACCGTTCGTTAATTCGTAAGCTTTCGCTCACGAGTTCGCCAGTCTCTGAGAATTCAATCAAAGGCACGACGCCTCTCCCGTTGGTCATTTCGAGGTAAAATTTTGGTTTGTTCGAAAGGTCAACGTCCACGATATCTACTTTTCCTCCTTCTTCACGAAGCAGATGTAATTCATCTAAACAAAGTCTCACTCTGTGCGCGTACGGACACAACGAGTGCGTGTAAAAGACAATCTTTTCGTGAGGATGTTTCTCGCTTCTTCTTTCAGTGTTACTACTACTACTACTTGTTCTTCCATCAATATCATCAATATCATCATCATCATCCCCTAACAACTTTGCATCATTTTGAAAAGAAGAAACAGAAGAAGACAAATCAGAAGAAGAAGAAGAAAACATCGCGACCACTCCTTTTTTATTAAACATCGTCTTCTTTGTCTTCTTCTTCTTTGGTGCTACCGTCATCGACTCTGACGGCGACAAAAACCGCGACACAGAAGACGAAGAAGAAGTCATATCTATTTATAAGAGAAGAAGGGAAAAAAAGTGGATAAAATGGAAACAAAAATTCATTCATCTTCATTAAGAGAAACGCTCGCTTCGGAGAAGAGAGATGTTCGTAACATCATCATCACCTTCTTCTTGTTTTGCTGCCCCGTCGTTGTTGTTCCAGCGGCAGAAAAGCGCGACTCCTTTTACGACGACGACTCCTCTTCTTCGCGACGAGAAGAGTAGTAGTAAGAAGAATTCGAGACGAATTTCATCATCTTCTCCCAATATGAACCCTTTCGAGTTTACGACAGCCTCGCGAACGGTGTTTGAAATCGATGCGTTTGAAACGCGCGCGGTGAAGTTGATCACAGATTTAGCGAAGCAAGAAAACGCGACGATCGATTCGGATGCGCATCCCGGAAAAGTCCTAATCGTGTGCGGGGAGTCGGAGAGATTTTCAGCGCCTTTGAAGAAAAAGTTGAAAGAAGAAGCAAACGTTGAGTCGGTTGTCTTTCATTGCCCGAAAGGCGAACCGACGGTACAGTCGGCGATTGATTGCACGAAATTAGCGTCGGAGAGTATGTGCGAACTCGTTGTCGCGGTAGGGGGTGGAACGGCGGTGGATACCGGCAAGTGCGTGGCCGCGATGTTGACCAACGGCGGCGCCGAGCGGGATATATACGATTTTCTCGAGGTGGTTGGAAAAGCGATGCCGATTGAAAAAAGACCGAGACCGTTCGTGGCGATACCGACGACGGCTGGACCCGGAGCGGAGTTGACCAAGAATAGCGTGCTCGAAGCTGGAGATAGGAAAGTGAGCATGCGTCATCCGTTGATGTTGCCGGATTTGGTCATCGTCGATCCGAAATTGACCGTGCAAATGCCGAGGGACGTGACCGCGCACACCGGGTTGGACGCTCTGACGCAGTGCATTGAACCGTACGTGTGTAATTCTCCGAACCCAGTGACGGATAGTTTGAGCATGAGTGGTATTAAATTAGGCGCGAAGAGTTTACGAAGATGTTTGGAACAGCCGGAGGATATAAACGCGAGGACGGATATGGCGTTATGCGCCATGTACGGAGGGATGGCGTTGGCGAACGCCAAGTTAGGTGCGGTGCACGGATTTAGCGGTACGCTGGGTGGTTTGCTACACGCGCCGCACGGGGCGATTTGTGCGGCGTTGTTGCCACACTGCGTGAAAATGAACGTGAAGTTGTTAGAGACGCGCGTGATGGACGAGAATCCGCAAAGTGCGAAAGAAGGTTTACGACGGTACGAAGAAGTAGCCAACGCGTGTTTAGGTAAAGACGACGCCACGGTCGCAGAATTGGTAAAATGGATAGAAGATTTAGTGTCATTTTGCGGGGTGCCAAAGTTGAGCACGTTTGGCATGAAAGACGAAGACGTCTCGGAGTCCGTCTCGAAGAGCATGCAAAGTTCGAGCATGAAGGGCAACCCGGTTGCTTTAACCGTCGAAGAGTTGGAAGAAATGCTCAGGAATGCTATGTAATAATCGTACTGCTCTATGTGCTCTAATCGACAAGAATTAAGGAAAGTCATCTTTCGCCATCATGAGACTGGTCACCCACCGCTCCAATTTCCCTTCAAACTCCCTCCCGTAATCCAACTCTAACCGTTTCCCGACTCGTTCCCACGCATCGCTTTTCTCTAACAGTTTATCTAAAACTCTCGCGGCGGCGTTACAATCTTCCGCTGAATTTTGGTTCGAGCGGAAGTATTGTCTCTCTGCGAGGAATCTCGAGTCCCCGACGCCAACGAGGACGTATTTCCTCCTCCGTTTACTCTTCGTCTTTGTTGTCTCGTTTCTCTTCTTCTTCTTCGACGCGTTCAACAGAATCTTCACGACTTCCAATCCTTCCTTTGCAATCTCGTCGTTTTCGACGGTTTCTACCACGATGACCACGATACGGGGATTTGTTGTTGTTGGTGGTGGTGTTGTTGGTGTTCTCGTCCGCATCGCGTTCTCGTTATCTTCTTTGTCTTCATCTTCATCTTTGTCTTTGTCTTCTTCTTCTTGGATGATTTCCCCTAATTTTCGTAGCGGGGAAATGCGTCTGCGTGATGATGATGATGACGTTCGCGACGATGAAGAAGAAGAGAATAAATCGACGAGCTTTTGCGCGACAATCTCCGCGACTGGGCCGCAATACGCGACGTCAATTTCGTCGATTTCGTTTTTCAGACCGACGCAAAATGAATCTGAGCGAGTCGCTTTCGTTGTCGTTTCCATCATCGTCAATTAAAATCTATCCTCTATTGTGTAGTCTTTTTGTGCTAAAAACCCCTAAAAATGTGCCGCTCAACGACGCTCCTTTTCTCTCTCTTCTCGGATGTCCAGAACTGCGGGATATGCGTTTTTTAACAGTCTCAAACTCTCTAAAGTCAACTCGAAGGAATGGACGGTATCTACGCCAGGCACGTCGTCAAAGTAGTGGTATTTCACGTCGTCTTTGTCCAAGCTTTTGTCTTTACTGTTACTCCCGCTCTTGGACCCGTTGTTGTCTTTTTTCCAGGCGCTAAAGCCGTAGAGCGTGACTTTGTCGCACTGCTGAGCGGCGGCGACGATGGCGAACCATCCGGAATTTGGTTTGCACGATTCCTCTTGGTTCATGGCGTTGGAGATGGAAATCGCGCCTCTGCGTTTGCGCCAATTTTCCTTCGCGTCCTTGGCTCTTTGCGCGGTTAACGCGCAGTTCGGCGTCTGTTCGCCTCTCTCGGCGGCTTCCGAGAGCGCGTCTTTACTCACCGAGTTCCAAAGCGCGTTGGCGCGAACGATAAAATCTGGAGAGAGCAAAGACGTCATCGGAGGCTTAAACCGACGGAGAATGAGTTGGATGAATTTTCTTCGCCACGCCATGCTCAAGGTGGTCTCGTAGAGGACTAACCGACTGTTTTCCGGCTTTTTCATCTTCTTGAGCATTTCGCGTCTGCGCCAGTTCGGGTCGGTTAAATCGATATCTTCCTCTTGCTTAAAAATGAGCGGCTCAGCGTGACATCCTTTCATTCGACACTTGATTAACGTGCCCAAACAAACTTTCGCGTCGCACACGTCTGGATCGTTAATCCGTAACGTCCTGGCGTCGTTGAATCCTAGGCGTTGCGCGTGGTGCATGTTCACGATGTCGTGCGTCGTTCGGCTGCCGACGTGCTTGGAGAATTTCTTCACTGGCGGGTAATTGATTCGGAAGACGCCGTCGTGTTGATCAATCTCTTCGCCGTATTCGTGTTTCAACATCAATCCTGAGTTGGCCACGACCGCACACGTTTTATACGGACGTTTCTTTGAAATCGTTTCGGATTGCGGTAAAAGCTTGACGAGCATCGGGTGGAAGAAGAATCTCCAAATGGCGTCGTTTCCGTTCGGTCCAGGGGCGACCGTAGTCACGTACGCGCGTTTGCGTTCTCCAGCACCAACGTTTCCGACGCACTCGAACGTATCTTTCGTAATTTCCAAGTTGACCAGTTGCGGATCGACTTTCAAAGCGGTGGCGTTTGGGAGCGGCCATCGCAAACGCATCGGGCTACTCGCCGATTTCGCCGTTTTCGCGTCGTCGTGCGCTTTGTGCGCGGCGACGAACCGTTCCGCGTACCCGTACGCGTCCGTGAGTTGGTCTACTAAACACTTCGTTTCGATGGCTGCTTTGTTGTTGCCAAAAATCACGTCCGCGTCTGCATCCAACGCGGCTTTGTTATTCGTAAAGAATAAATCCTTCCCTCCTCCTCCGTCGGATGAAGAAGATGAAGAAGAAGAAGAAGAAGAAGAAGAGCAATCGCATCTCATCGTTTGCGGTTTCACCATGCAGTTGTTTACCTCTTCTGGTTTTGCAAAACCAAGGGATTCAATCATCTTCTCTCTGGACATCAAATCTACGTTCTTTTCTAATTTAAAGCACCGACCGAAATTTCTCGAGTGCGCGAACGTGCGCGTGCGTTGACACTCGTCGCCTGTCGCGCTTCCAGGTATTCGGACACACGCACCCCAATCCGACCATTCGCCGATAATACCAGCTGCGAATAATTGTTCCGACCGACGTTCGCTAATCATCGCTACTTCTGCTTTATCTAAAACCATCGCCGACGAGATCGATTGCGGCGACAAACCTTCCGTTAAATCTATGTTTTCTAAATTCTCGTCGTCGTTCATGTCCGAGTTACTCGTCGCGCGTTCCGCGTTCTTCAACTCCTCGACGGCCCCATGAATAGAGCTCTCTGCCGCGTTCTGTCTATCTTTAGCCGTTCTCGCGAGTTCTTCTAATTTGCCAAAAGAGGACGCAAATTCGGAATCAGGTTTATACTGCGCGGCCGGAGGCGGTCTCGTGCTCACTCTCGCCTGGACAATCGCCGCGTGCATCTCGTGCGCCAAATGTCTCAAAACGTCGTCTTTCGCCACATCCGCGGTTAAGCCCCTGTCCCCTTTTGCTTTCATGTACGCGTCTAACTTCTCTCTCGCTACGTCTACGTCGAATCGCTTCCCTCTCGCCTGCCTCTTCAAACTCGCAAACACATCCGACATGGAAATTTTCGTCAATCTATACCCAGCTTTCGCGAACATCTCAAATCGCGTGTGCGCGTCTTCAAACGTCGTCGCGCCTTCATTTATCGATCGAACGGCTTCTAAAACTTCCGCCGCCCACGTTGTCGCAGATATGATCACCTCATTGTTGTTTTTACTTCTACTACTACCATCGCCGTCTGCGTCGTCGTTGTTGTTGTTATTGTTCGATACCGCGGCAATATCCACCGCGTCTTCGTCTTCGCTACTCGACGTAAAACTACTGCTCTCCGCATCTTGGCTCCCACTCCCCATCACCATCGCTTTGTTGTTGTTGTTGTTGTTGTTGTTGTTGTTGTTGTTGTTGTTGTTGTCATTGCTTCTCTTTATCATCTCTCGTCTATTATCTTTAGTACTCTCACTCCTCGCGCCTCCTCCTTCACCTAAAAACGACGTTTTTGCCCTTTTGGTGGCAGCACTACCTGTAGTCACATCACCATTTTCATCATCATCATCATAAATATTATTATCAGTATTCGTTCGTTTCAATCGAGAGGAAGAACCACCAACAACGCGAAGGTGATATTGAGGACGATGATGCAGCATATCGTAATCCAAATGCACGTTCAAATGCGCGTGCAATTGCACCCACCGAACGGCAATAAACAAACCCCAAGAGACGACGATCAACGCGAAGAATTTAATTCTCATTTCACGCGAGGTTTTATTGGAAAGTCTGTCTCGGGTCGTTTACGTCTTTATCGTCGTCGTCGGATACGGAAAGGATTATATTTATGAAGAAACAGACGACGAGAGAAAAGAGAAGAAAACTTAATTGAACGAATTTAACAAAATACTACTCGATGAACGAATACTCTTTTCAATCACACATCATCATCCATTCTCCGTCTGTTATTGTCATCTCTTGAGTCTCTTTGGTTTCTCTTTCCCTTGCCTTTTCGGCAAGACTTCATCGAACGCTCGATGGAAACCACCCTTTTTTTCATCATCATCCTCTTGTCGTTCGTCCATCGTCCACGCCGAGCGCAAGATTTTAACCACCGTGTCGATGTTCAGAACGTCGTGCGTTTGGTCCGGTCGCAACGTTTTTACGGGCAATTTGCGACTTTGAACGCCTAAGGATGACGCTTTCTTTTTGCTCGTTTTCATTCCTCTGGTTTTTAGATCGACGATGCCACCGACGACGAAGATATTGGATGGGTCTCGCAGTTCGGAAAGCGAGAGCGGAGTTTCCGCGTCCGGCGAGAGGTAGATGACGTTGTTTTTGGTTTGACCTTCTTCTTGGCAGGCGACGACGTCGCACTCTTCGGCGGGGTCTGGGAGCATTTCGACGTGCTTGCTCCACGTGTCCGCGTTGAAGAAAGTTTCGGATTCGTATTTGATGTCGCCGGCGAACGAGGCGAAAGTTACTCGCAAATCGCCTTTGCTTTTTTTACCGACGGAGGTTATTTCGCAGAGTTGCTTCGCTACAGATCTTAAAGCTCTGGCGGAGTCGTGTTCGTACGATAAATCGACGATGACTTTTAACGCGTTTGGATTACTTCGTGCGATTTCAATGACTTTCTCATCTTCTTCTTTCTCATCGTTGTTCTTCCTCATCGCCGCGCGCTTCCTCGCGTTCGCTTGGCGAATCTCATCGAAAAGTAACGCTTCCTCGACGGTAAACCAAACGTGCTCGTCCGATACTTTGATGATGGTATCGTCGTCGTAACTAAAACTTATTGCGATGAACATTTTTCCTCGCCTGTCCAACGCTATTTGACTGACGTTTTCGTAACCAAGCTTAATCATCTCCTCGCCAATTGGAACGCCCGATATAAACGCGTGCGTGCGAGCGAGCGGTTTGAGTGTTTCCAACGCCAACTGTAAATGCGACGTCGTCGACGACGAAGAAGAACGACGTTCATCCCCTGGCGGTGGTGCGACAAAATCAACGTTACGACCAAACGGAAGGTTCGAGACGACGACTGTTTTACTCGGGTCGGATGTAAACGAGGTTCGGATAAACGCGTTCGCTTGTTGAAATCTCGGGAAAGGACTTCCCGAGGACGAGGCCTGCTCCGAAGGTACCGCCTGCGCGCCGGAAGCGGCACCAAAAAACCAACGCGCATTTCTTTGACTCTTTTCAATCAAATGTCCCGTCGCGTCGCTCCCGATGACGTTTCCAAATCCGAGCTGTTTCGCCGCGACGCACAGCGTGCCGGATCCGCAGAACGGATCCAAGAATGTAATCTCGGAAAGTTTCGTCGACGATTTTGGACTCGCTAACGTCGCCGCGACGGTATTCACTAAAGCTCTCGCGACTTCAAATCGCGTCCCGCTGCTATAATTGGCCGGTTTTTGCGCCCACGCCAAAGAGGATTTCACCACCGAGTGTGCTTCGCTCGTATCTGGCGCGTAGGAAGCGAGCGCAAACGTATACGCCGTTTCCGTTTCTAAAATAACAAAGCGCAAAGCGTGCTCCTTCGCTCGAACGACGTCTGGTTCGCGCGGGTCAACTCCAGCAAACGTCGCCCGAACGCCGTATTTATACCCAACATCAGCAGGCGATAACTGTTTCACTCGCTTCGTACAAAATTGCAACAGTTCGTCCGACGGTTTCCTTTGACTTTCTTCTCTTCGTTGAAATCTCGCCACGGTTTCGTAAATCAAAGCGATTGGCGGATTATAATCTTCTCCTTCCATTTCCATTCCCGGAAGAACCCCTTCGCTGCACGTCTTCTCTAACCTCTCCGCGAACGTCTCCCAACTCGTCTCGCTAAAAATCGGCTCGACTTTCGCCCGGAGCGACGCCGCGTTTCGCGTGAACGCGGAACCGTGCGAATCTTGAGCCATGAACAGACCAATCGAAAGCTGGTCGAAGAATACGAAATCATCTTCAACGTAGTCGTTTTTGTTGTCTTCTTTTCCTTCATCATCATCTGAAGTATTCATCCCGCCGGTGGTACTACACGCCATGGTTTCCATCGCGTACAAGTTGTACAAATTCTCGTTCTTCAGCGTCACGTACAAGCTTCTTCGCTTTCGTTGTCTTCTCCTCTCGTTTTTGTCCTCATCATCGCGCGCAGAAAGACGACGATGACTTCGACGCACTTCCTCGAACGCCGTTCGTTCTCTCTCAACGAGCGACAAACCTTCTTCAGATATTCCTCGTAAACTTCGCCGTCGTAATTCGTCTAAAACGGATTCAAAGTACTCGCACTTACGCGACGTTTTCCTCATCGGTACCGGAGGGAATCGCCCGAGCTTGGACGATTTCGACGACGCTTTGATACCGAGAGGTGTTGGAATGCTCCTGGGCGTCGTTTTTGCGCTCATCGTCCTCCTCGCGAGCGCGCACATCATCCGTATCTCATTCGTGCATTTCCTCAAAGTTGTGACGCGCGATAGAAACAAAAGGTTTGACTCACATCATCATCGATCGCACCGAGAAAGGAAAGAAGAAGAAGGAGCGCAAAAGACCTGCGGAAGACGACGACGACGTAAACGAGGCGTCGACCCGATGGAAGAAAAAGACAACGACAACAACGACAACGTCAAAGTAAACGCGATGCTTTTACGCGCGATGAAACATCTCGAATCGAACAGAAACGACGGCGTGGATGTCCAAACGATGATGATCGAAACGACGACGACTTTGAACGCGAAAAGAGGAGGAAATCATCGTCTGCGGGCGAGGAAAGGCACTGTTGTTGATTCGTCCTCGTATTCTGCGTTCGCGTCTCAGAGCGCATCGAAGAAGACGAGCACGAAATCTCTCTCAAAAGTGACCTTGAACGAGTTGAAGCAAAGAGCGAGAAACGCGAGGGAAGGATACGCGTTGAGCGAAAAAGCAATCCTCGCGGGAGGCGATCGAGAGACTAAGTTCGGGTATTGCTTGATGTATTTGAACGCGATACAGAAATCGGTGAACGAGATGTGCTTGGGAGGGGTAGATTTTGAGGATGCGCGGCGGCGTCGGCGGCGGTATCCGTGGGAAGCGTTCGACGAGCCGGACGAGGAGGACGATTTGGAGAAGAAGAGAGTAAAGCGGAAGAAACAAAACGAGGAACGAGAGAGAGAGAAGAAGTTAAAGAAGAAGAAGGAGGAGACTACATTGAATGGTAAGGAAGCGCGAGGAGGAGGAGTGATGATGAAAGTAGTAGAAGAAGAAGAAGACGCGAAGGCGTTGGCGCCGTTGACGACGATGGCAAACGCGAAATCTCCGAGAAAGAGAGGCGCAGAAGGAGGAGAAGAAAACGTCGTCGTCGACGAGGAGAGGACGACGACGAACAAGAAACCATCGACGATGGCGGTTAAAAGCATCAAACCGGGACGGTACCCGGGCGAATACTGTCAACTCTGCGGCGAACACGAGCACATGGTCCACGTGAAGTACGAGAGCCAAGTTTTAGGGGAAGGTAAGTTGGTGTGTTACGGTTGCCTCGTTAAGGAGAAGAAAGAGTTGGAGAAGAAGCAGAGAGAGTTGACGAGCGCAAAGGAGAGACAAAAACGGAAAGAATTGACGAAAGCGGCGAGGAGGAAAAGAGATGAAACGATCACGGTAACGAGTCCGACGACGACTCCGAATACTACTACTACGCATTCATACTCCTCGCCGGTATCGGGGGCGCCGAACGCCGTCGCGCTCCCGCAGCAGCAACAATCATCGTCGTCGCCAATTTCCGAAGCCGACGTTCTCGTCGTCGACGGCGATACGGTTACCCCCACCGCTACTGCGCGTACTACAGATGTTGCTCTTCATACCGCGGAAAAAATTGAAGCCATTCACGATATTTCCATCGTTTGCGACCGGTGCGGTAAGGACAACTTCAGAGCAGCCGGAGAATTAGAACGCCACAAAACGACGCAGTGTATCATAGCAAAGACGAGTGAGGTGATAATAAGTGACTCGCTGATTGAAACAGCAGTAACGACGACGACGACGTCCGAAAATGAAAATGAAGCCAAACAAGGCGAACGCGACGGCGAGAACGTCGGTAAAATTATCGTCGCCAACGCCATCGCGAACATAATCTCGGAGGAAGGAGAAGCAAACGAAAAGCAGCAGCAAGATGATACGAGGGAAATCCGAGAAGAAGCTTTTGTTGAAAGATCGAGAGAAGAAAATCTATCGAGAGAAGAGGTCAAGAACGAAGAATCGATTGACGACGAAGAAGAACGCGGCAAAGAGGAAACAACTGTTTTTGTTGATGTAAATACCGCAGCAGATGTTCCGCGCAAAGGTTGCCAGTCGTCGTCGCACAAAAGCGAAAAAAGAAGAGAGTTACCGCTCGCAGAGATTTTGCACATAGCAAAAGATGGCTTTCCATTCACGAAGCATGCGTCGTCGGGTAATATATCACCCCCATCTGTCGTCATTAGCGACAGTGTTCATGAGAACACACTCAACACCATCGAACCGGCAAATCTGGAACAAGAAGAACGACGCAGAAAAGCGCCTGTTTCTCCTCTGGATGAAAACAAAGAAGATAAAAAAAAACGACTCGCGGGCCCGTCGATGAAAGAGTCCGATGAAAGAGTTCGAGAGATGAAAGAGTGGAGGACGGAAAACGTGCACGCTCTGCATCACGGATACTAAAAGAGAACTTGTAATAATAAAATCAAACAATGCGGCGCTTAAAAAGAACGTAGAGATATGTTCTTCAGCTTCTATATAATTGTGTAAGGAGTTAAAAATCAATCTCAGAATCTGGATTTTGGACGCTTAACCCGCTCCTCGGCGTCGTCGGTAAACTCATTGGCGTTTCGTTTCCGTGCGTTGTCGCGTTCGTCGCGTTATCTTCCGTCATCCCAGATTGACTGTACGTCGATCCGGGACCGCCGGTCGATAAAGTCCTGTGCGGCGCTTTCCCGAGGCCGGTCGGGATATCCAAACTCTCTCTTTGCGACCCGGACTCGCTCGAAGGCTCTCCTTTTTCCTTCTTCTTTTTGTTGTTGTTGTTGTTGTTATTATTATTATTATTAGTATTATGACTACTACTATTCTCTTTGCTGTGCGCCGCATACGCCCCGCGTTGCCAACTCGTGATAAAATCCCCTCGACTGCCGTGCCCCGCGCCTCGACTTCCCGGAGGGCCTACGCTCCCGTCCCTCGTCGTACTCGTCCCGCTTCTCGTGCTCCTCGGAGAGGAACTCAAATACGCCGCCCTGGCGGAATACGTCGACGAATATCCATCTTCGCTTTGCTCCGAATCACTCGTCGCCGCAAAATTCCCACCCTGTAAGCGATTCAGTTTACGTTCCAGCAGAACGTTTTGTTGCAACAGCTTCTGTATCTGCGCTTGAAGCTTGTTCACGATATTCTCCTCCTCGGTTTCCAGCGAGTGTTCGATGGCGACTTTTTCCCGTCTCAGTTTCTCTCCTTCCCCGTGTAATCTCTGTATTTTCTCTCTCAACCGTTCTCGCTCTTTCGCCAACGTTTTCTTCTCCTTCGCGAGTTGATCCACTTGTCGTTGTAAACGGTTCCCGACAAACTCCGTCTCGCTTTCCAACTGTCTCTCCAACTCAACTTTTTCCCGCATCACTTCGTCCAACTTCTTCTGCAACGCGTTCGAGATGTGTTCCTCTTCCTGGTCTATTTGTACCAACAGTTTATTCTTCTCCGCGTTCATCGTTTCGATTTTTCGCATGAGTGCGTTCGCGATTAACTCCTCTTCCTTTTCCATCTCCGAGACGACTTTCGTCGTCTGCGCTTTAATCGCGACGTTCTCCTCGAGCAATTTCGCGTTTTTTTCCTTCTCGCTTCGTAACTCGACCGCGAGTTTTTCCAACTGCGCTTGGAGTTCAATCACGTCCACCATTACTGAGTCTCTTCGTACGCGCGTGTGCGTGTAGTCTCTCTGAGTCGTGCGCTCGAGGAAGAGTGCGTGTCTTATAAAACCTGTGTGAGAGGAGGAGTGTATTCAAAGTGCGGAATAACCCAAAAAATCATGAAAGAAGAGAAAGCACAGAGAGAGAGAGAGTTAAGCATATATACTTTTAAGAACACCTCTGTCTGAAAAGAATTCGAGCAGAGAATAAAGGTAAAATGACGACGATGCGTCTTTTTAACGCGTAAACGCGAACACGAGCGCTATTTGTTTTATTATATAATATTTATCGCGATGTGGATTAAAATTTCTAGAAGCGCTATTATAATAACATGGTGGTGGTGGGTTTCATCGCGACGGTCTCCTGTTGTTGTTGTTGTTGTTGTTGTTTGGAGTGTTGTTGTTGTTGTTGTTTGGAGGTTGCGCGTTCGCTAAACCTTGCGCGAACGCTTGGAGGCCGAAAGCGAGGAGAGGCGCCAAATCGTCGCCCCGAGTGTTCGGCGGCGGCAAAGTACTACTACTCGTCGCGCCCGCGTGACCTCCTAAAACCTCGCTTCGTCCTTCGCTAATCGCATCCGCGTCTTCGGCAAATACCGTTTGGCCTCTCGTGTTTCTCATTCTGTTTTCCATGACTTTGAGCATTGGCGTAATCGCTCGACCAAAGGGCGTATTCAAGACTTCGTTCGGTAAGTGAACGATGTGTTCGGGAATCTTCTTCCCGACTAAAAACTCGCAACACTCGTCCGAGAAGTTGTTGCAATTGTGTTCCAACAAATTATACGTGCCAACGTTAAACCGTGGGTGTATTTCGTCCAGAAACGTTTGGAATAACTCCTCGTCGACTTGCGTCTCGCCCATTTTTAAGATCTGTTTCGGAACGCCAAACTGCGTCTGCTTTGGAATTCCAACTTGCATTCCGTGGCCAAACCAGTACTCTTTCCCGAAAATATGCACGGACGTGTGCCACACGCCGTCGATTTTCTTCCCAAGGAGTTGCTCGGAAAGCGCAGAGGCTAAGCCGTCGCTGTTTTAATGATGATAATGCGTGCAAAGAGAGAGAGGTGTGAGTCTATCTAAAGAGAGAGAGAAGAAAACGAAACGTCGCGGAATGTGAAAGCAAGCGCGCACCTCAAATCGTACACGAACAGTTCAACCGCCACAAACTTTAAGTGCGAAGAGGAGGTCATTTAGTACTACTACGCGCGTGTGTGTATATTTATATATTTATCGCGTGCGTGTTATCGTGCGCGTTTATTAAAAAGTGTTCTTTAATGACGAAAAGAAGAGAAGTTTACTTTTCTCTCACACGTGACAAACGCAGACACATTCTCGCGCTCCTTTATGAAGCTCTTGTTGTGCACAGTTTCTGCACCTACTACAGTACATCTAAATCTAAATCGCTATCTAATAACGACTCTGCTAAGTGTATATATGTTGTCAATCAAAGTCTGCAAAATTTTCTTTGCCATCGACGCCTAATGATGGTCGCGTAATAACGCGTTCGATAACGCAATAGTAGTATTCTTTAAATTAATGGGAGACGTATTCGCTGTACCGACTGGGTTTGAGTCTTTCGCGAGTGCACAGGCTCTCCCAATCCGCGACGCCCGGGGCTAACGCCTCCAACGCGAGCGCGAAGGAGAGGACGGGTTTGTCGCCGCCGCCGGCGCGCCTCGCGTGTTTGACGACGTTCCAAAACACCCTCGGCGACGCCATGGCCATTCTTTCCGGGGCTAAATTAACTCGATCTTGGTCGTTTTCGGCGACTATTTTAAGAAGCGCGATTAAAAACGGCAGAGGAATTTCCGGGAAGACGTCTTGGAGTTGCGATTTTTGGTGTTGCGTTTTCAGCGCCAGCTCTTTGGCGATTGCGTACGTCGCCAAAAGACGACCGGCTGGGTCGTTCGGTAACGGTTGAATCGAGTATTGGTTGTTCAGAACCGCGGCAACTTTTTGCCTGCCTTGCGTTTCAATCATTCTTTCGTCGATGGCGTTGCGTAACTCGGTGCGTAACTCGGTAGTCGCGCCGCCTTGCGTCGCTCGGAGTAAAACAGCTGCGGATTGGGCCATACCTTCGCGTTGGCGCGAAAGGAAATCATCGTTGTCGTCCCTGCCATCCGGATCGTCAAGCATGCGAGCGGAGGCTATTTCCGAATCGGGCAGAATACCGTTGAGTTTTCTTCGGAGCTTTGCATCCGCGACGTCGTCGCGAACGTCGTCGTTTTTCTGTTGCTTGCGCTTCTTGCCGTGGTTGTTTTTCGCCGCAATTGGTTCTGGCGGAGGTATTTCCTCAGCAGCGACGACGTTGGTGGCAGTCATTAACGTTTCTTCTTCTTTCTTTAGTGTCAACGATGCTGCGGTTTCAACGCCCACAAAGTCGCGATTTCGCACGCCGAGTAAGCCGATGGCGCATGTTTTCGGTAAATCTTCGCAGCTTCGCATCGGAAAGCCGCACTCGATGATTGGTTTTTCCTCCGCTCGGATGCCGGTCGCTTCCAAGCACATCCGCTGAAGTTCGGCAACAGTCGTGTTTTCTCTGTTTGGTAGTCGTAATTCGTAAATGCTGCTTCTGTTACATTTCACGCGCACTCTCCATTCGTCGCTCGCATCGGCTTTGGTGATATTCTTGTGAATGTTGTTGACGACGTTCACCGCTTCTTCTTGTTGAATTTGTATCGTCGACGCGAAGTCTTCCTCTTCCTTCTCCGAAAAGAAATTCTCCTCGTGTGATTTCGGTTCTGCATTTTCCTCGATATCTACCAGCGACAACTTCTCCAAAACGCGCCTCCCCGATCGATTGACTTCTTCCGTGAGACTGTTCTCCATCTTCTCCGCCGACTGGTCGTTTTCTTCGTCCTTCCTCTCGTAGTTGTCGCGGGAGCGTTTTTCCTTCTCGACCTTCTCCCATTTAATAAACGCCGCTCTCGCTTCGAGCATCGTTTCTTCCGCCGTACCTCGCGCGACGAGCACTTCCACGTGCACGATGCTTTGCTGTCCCATTCGGTGCGCTCGAGAAATTACTTGTTCCTCTAAACTCACATTTTCCAAAGGTTCCATCAAAAAGACGCGATTGACAAAGGAAAGATCCAAACCTTCCGCCGCAGATCGATCTAATAGTAAAACTGGACAGTCCGGATCGTCTCTAAACTGAGACAAAGCGGCATCTTTCTGTTCACGACTGTATCCTTGTCTGGAGAGCGATTGAAGCGGTACTCGACCTTCCGTTAAACACACGTCGACGACGTGTAAATGCGTCTTGAACGAGCTAAAGACGACAATCTTTGGCAACTTTTTTGTAGCGTCGAAAGACGCGTCAACCTCGCGTCTTAAGATGGGCAACTCAATTAATCCTTTCATTCGCGTGTCCGTTCTGTACCCGTATCTTAAATAGGGAACTTGATTCGCTAAGTGCTCCAAGTCAGCCTCGCTGAAATTTTCGCGATTGGCGTGCACTTCCACCAGATGCTCTTTGACTATTCTCTCCGTAGCTTCGACGCTTTCCAACTGCGTCTTAGTGACTGCTACGTTTAACTCGCGCAAACGGCTAAGCAAAAAATCAGCCTTGGAACTCTCGTGCGAAGAGCGCTCGTCGTTCATGTTTACCGTCCAACCTCTTTGCACGTACGAGCATTGTAACTCGATGAGATCCTGAGGTACTGGCTGACACGGCATCGGGTTGTCCTCGCGAGGCGTCGCCTCTTGCATTTTGTACGGAATTCCACACTTTGCGCATCCGCGAGGTGCCGGACGACGAACTCTCTTCGCATCATCATCATTATCATCATCGTTGCCGCCTTTCATCATCGTGCTCTTATATTGTACGCACTCGACGCACAAAACGTGCGCGCACGGCGTGACCATCGGTAAATACGCCAAAATGCCGCAAACATCGCACACAAACTCGTACCGTGTCATCGCGGGAATCACGCGATTAATCATGCCTTGAATTTTCACGGCATCCGTCATTTTCAGCTTCGCTTTCAAGTGCGCGGATAGATCTTGTTCTGCTTCATCGATTTCGTCGTTTGAATACGTCAAAGGCATATCGCCGATGACGCATGCAGCTTCGCGCAAGTTCACCACCGTCTGTCTCGCTTCTTTCGCGTTCTTTGAGCTGAGTAAACTTTGCTCGTGGTTTGGGTCGAACCAATCCGCGAGCAACATCGATCGTTGCACGTGCGAAACCATACGGTTGTAGGATAACGCGTGCTCTTTCGTGAAAGGTACGGAATGTGTAATTTTCCGAACCGGAGGTAACCTTATGTGCGATTTACACGTGCGAATCATTATGCGCTGCAAAAGCTCGAGTAAAATTCGCGCCGCTTCTGATCGCGCATAAATCATCGCGACGGATTTATCCGTATCGTTTTCTTCCTTCTTCTTCTTATTGTTATTCACGTTCCTTTGCTCGAGAGGTCTTGAGACTAACGTGGCAAAAAGTCTCGCGTTGGCGTCGAAAGGCGATTGCTTCAGAAAGCCGAGCAAAGGTTGCAAGTGCGCGACGGTTGCTCCGCGAAACGTTGCAGGCGTTGGCGTACCAGTCATGAGCCATTTTGCGTGACTTTTCAAGTTTGTAATGACGTGAAACCTGTTCGATAACGCCAAAGATGCACCGATTTGGTGGCCTTCGTCTAAGACGATGCGATTGAAATGAATCTGAAAAAACGCGGAATCCTTGTTTCCAAACTGAGACGAAAGCGCGGATAATGGCAAGATAATTATATCCTTATCCGCGAGTTCTTCCTTCCACTCTTCCATCCTCCCGTTCGTTCTCCATTCGTCCGTTCTATACGTGTCGCATTCGCAAATGTTTTCGAGCTTTTGTACGTACGAGCCTAAACCGTAATAATTGTTCCGCTCGGCTCTTCTTTCCGAGTCGTGCGTTTGATTGTGAATGACGCCAATTCTAGGAATACCGTCTTCGCGCTTTCGAGAGCCACAACAATAGGCTATCTGCTCGAGCCAATGCGCAACAAGCGGCTGCGGAACGATAATCAACGTCGTTTTCGCGAGATAAATTCTCTTGCCGCCGATAATCGTCGGATTGTCCAATTTTTGCAACTGCGGCACTTTGAAGCCGCTCTCCTCTCTTTCGATTTCGAGCCAAGCATCGTGAAGAGCGCGCTTGTCGAGCACGAGAATATCACCGGGTTCTCTCCCATTTTTTTTTTCTTCTTCATCTTCTTGTTGTTGCTGCTTCGCCGATAAAGATGGTGGACCAAACGCGTATCCAGATTGAGAGTTCGAACTCGCTCGTCGAATGATGTTGAACGCGTCTAAAACCATCGGTTGATCGTCGTTTCTTCGGAACGGTGGAATGACGAGATACTTCTTCTCCGATATTTCGCCCGCGTTGCGCAAGACGAATTCAATCACATCGCGCGTTGGCTCTTTGCCGCTTCTTGCGTGAGAGAGTTTGAACGATTGCATAAAAAATCGCGTGTTTCGTTTCAAGCTTTCCCGGCCATCGTCGTTGGCGACATCTTTTGTATTCTTGTTCGCGTTGCGATAATAATACCCAGGCGGCGAGGACCACGTCGAAACGTCTTCATTAAAATATAAATCTTCGTAGTTTCTACCACGACCAGATTTATTTTCGTTGGTCGCGTACGAGGCGAGCGTCGGCAACGCACCAACGAGCATACCTTTTTTTTCAAGATTGGCGTAGAGACCTAGGGGTGTCGACGCGCTGCTTCGACGCGACCGGCGTAAATTTGAAGTTGGCGTTTTCGATGCTGCTACTAACTGGTTGTTCCGCTTTTTCTTTCCTGGTTGTTCGTGTTTCTTGCTGTTTATCTTTGCTTCAGATGATGGCGTTTTTGCGTCCTTGTCCTCTGCATCTTCTTCTTTTATATCTTCTTCCTCCTCGTCGGCGGCGTCGTCCGCTGGCGTTGCTACTTGTTCTTCTTCAAAGACCGGTTCGTCTACGTAATACGGAACCTTTTCTTCCATGTTCTCTTTCTCTGGATGTTCAAATTTTATCGTTAAGCCTTTCGGTGGCGGCGCGTAGCTCCCTCGAGTCGCTAATATTAAAGCGCACACCGTGACGGTTTTACCTAAACCTGGCTCGTCGCACAGAGCGCCTCCGCAGGAATCGCTGAAATAGTTTGGCGGCGTTCTCGAAAGAATCCCGGTACTCGTTTGCATGTAAAACGGAAACTCCTCCCGGTTACCGTTTTCATCATCGTCATCATTAGAAGCGAACAATTCCACCCATCCTGGTTCTAAAACCACCCCCAACGAATCCCTTCGCTCTCGCATTCTCATCCACGCCAACGCCGCTCTCTGATGCGGATGCAACGTCAACTTCAATCCGGGCGACGTCTGATCCATCACCGCTCGAAACCCTTTCGAAACGCACTGTAACCGTCCCGCGGATTTAGCATCTAAATTCTTCACGATTCTTTCCAACGCCAACGCCGGTAAATCCCCAGGACACGGAAACCTCTCGTCAAATCGATCAATCGTCGGCAACTTGGAATCCTTCCGCGCTTCCGGTCGAAGCTTTTCCAGTTGCGATTTTAACGTATCGTGTTCTCCCGCGCCTCGGTGCATCTGACACCCAATCACGCCGCAGAAACTCTTCTTTGTCTTCTTCTTCTCTCGTTTTGCTTCTTCTTTCCCTTGTTTTTGTTCTCGTTCTCGTTGTTCTCGTTGGTCCAAAAAATGTGTCAACACGAATGCTAAAGATTTCGGAAACTTTGCAATCCCATCCTCTCGTCGTTTCTCCGCCTCTTCCTTCTCTACCTCGTTCGCTTTAAAAAACAATCCTCGAGGAAGTTTCCCACGCACGGCGGCGACGAACAACTCCTTGTCTTCTTTTTCTTCTTCTTCTTCTTCTTCCGTTGTTTCATTCACTTTCTCCACCAAACGAATCTCCACGACATCTCTCGAGAGTAAATCGAGCACGTGTTTCTCCAACACCGACGACGACGATACTCCTCCTCCTTTTTCAATCTCCCACTCCCCTCTCGCGTGCGCTTCCTCCGTGAGCAGCAGCAGGTGTTGTCGTCGTTTCAACGCGCCTCCTCGAGAAGAATGAGAAGAAGTACGCGCGCGCACGTGGACGCGAAACTCGCCTCTGATTCGCATTTTGAGAGTGAGGAGAAAAAGAGGAAACGAGACGATGGTCTTCAGTGTGCGAACGCGAGCGCGAACACAAAGGCACGCGAGCAACACCACCGGCAGCGATAATAATAAGAATAAGAACACGAACAACGCGGGAGGATACTAATACTAATAATAATAATAACAACAACAACAACAACAATAATGTTTTCGACGAAACTGATTCACCCGAACCAGGAAATCGAGTACGAAATCGCGCACTCCCCCGTGAGAGCGTTGAAACATTCCTACGGGAGCAACTTGCGAAGAGCGAAAAGTTTAGATTTACCTCGAGACGCGTTCGAGAGACGCGTGTCGGAGGAGAAATTTAGAAGTTTGAAAGAGCACTTGAAACGATTCGAGGAGGAGAACAACGAGGACGGGGAGGAAAAGGATGAGCATTCGTCATCTTCTGAAGATGACGACGAGGAGAGGAGAGACGAGGAGGAAGACGAGATATCGCTGGCGGGGAACGCGAGAAGAAGACTAAGGAGAAATAGTAGCAGGAAGAGCAGTAACAGAAGCGATGAACGACGCGATGGAAAACATCATCGACGAGCGCCACAGACGAGTAGTAGTAGTAGTAAGAGCAGAAGAAAAAAGTATCGCTTCCCTTTAGCCTCTCTGATCGATTTCCGTAAACTTGGGAGGCACAAGCGGTACGCGGATTTAACCATGTCTCGACCGCTCATGCGAGGGTGGTTGCACTGTTTGTTAGCTTCAGTTGGGTACCCGATATTACTATACAACAACAAATCGGAATGGTTTCGAGTGCACCCGAGAACCTTTTGGTTGATGATGTGCACGCTGGTGCCGTATACGTGTTCGACGTTTTTACACTTCATTCCGTGGAAATCGAGGTTCGCGCACGACGTCGCGTTGAGCGCAGATTTTCTCGGGATATCCTTCGGGTTCACCTCACACACGGTGTTATTCTCCGGGGATTTATTTCAAGGCACAGAAGCGCGCGTCGCTGTATGCGCGACGTCGATTCTTTTCTTCATGCAAATCCTCGCGTTTCGCCAAAAGCAAACGTGCGTTATGAAATACATGCGAAGAGAACGGTTCCTCATTTTCGCGTTCAACATCGTCTTGTTGATGATCACCGAGACGAAATACATACACGGCGTCAGTTGGAAAACAAACGTAGCTATTCAGTTTACGAGTAAATTCCTATCGCCTTTTTACTTTGTCTATTGCACTCGCATGGATTGTAAACGACGAAGCCCTATGACGATTCCGGGCGTTTGGTGCGCGCACGAAAATTGGCATCTCATGATCTTTGCAAACCATTTGATGCAAATATACGCCATGATTCGGTTAGTCGGGGATTATTGTCCAGAAAACAGAGCGTGTAGCGACGTTTTGAGTAGCTGGTAGAAAAGTAGAGTAAGAGTTGAAGGATCGGATGAAGAGAAATAGTAGTGGAGAGGAGAACGAAGAAGAAGACACGACGGATGACGAAGCTTACGTTGAAGAGGGGATAGTGATAACGCGAAGATGACCAGGATTTTGTCAACCGCTAGATTAGTTTAGTTTAGACGTGATTATACACTCATGAACCTAGCGGACAATAAAACGCGGATAAGTAATTTCTTC
>Ga0255755_1000880_pt1 | contig 29577 bp, 22 predicted proteins | sample 011ome_18_FD_179955 | JGI IMG/M metagenome (GOLD analysis project Ga0255755, IMG submission 179955) | Coastal salt marsh microbial communities from the Groves Creek Marsh, Skidaway Island, Georgia - 011501BT metaG (version 2) | ecosystem: Environmental > Aquatic > Marine > Intertidal zone > Salt... | reverse complement strand
ATGCTGATTTGTCATTTGTGTATGCTGCAGCTGAAGACATTGCCAAGCATCTGTCAGGCTATACGGTTGTTGTGACCAAATCGACCGTTCCGGTTGGCACCGGCCGCGATGTTGCTGGCATCATTGCCAAAACAAATCCTGATGCAAAATTTGATATTGTTTCAAATCCAGAATTTTTGCGTGAAGGCGCAGCGATTTCTGACTTTATGCGTCCTGACCGTGTTGTTGTTGGTGCTGAAACCGACGCTGCCCGCGATGTCATGCGCGCGTTGTACCGGCCGCTATTTTTGATCGAAACACCAATTTTATTTACCAATCTGGAAACATCCGAATTGATCAAATATGCTAGCAATGCCTTTTTGGCGGTAAAGATTTCCTATATTAACCAGATGGCCGACTTGTGTGAGAAAGTTGGGGCAAATGTCCATGATGTTGCCAAGGGCATGGGGCTGGATAAACGGATTGGCAATAAATTCCTGCATCCGGGGCCGGGCTATGGCGGGTCTTGTTTTCCAAAAGACACATTGGCACTTGTCAAAACAGCCGAACAGCAATCAAGCGATCTAAGCATTGTTGATGCGGTTGTTGGCTATAATAAGGCGCGAAAAACCGCCATGGCCGATCGTGTTATCGCCGCCATGGGTGGGTCAGTTGCAGGCGCAAAGATTGCCATTTTGGGGCTGGCCTTTAAGCCGGAAACCGATGATATGCGCGACAGCCCATCGCTTGATATCATTGATGCCTTAACCAAGGCAGGTGCGGTTTTGCGCGCCTATGATCCAAAGGCGATGGATGAAGCGCGCCATCTTTTGCCACAAGATGTCACATTTTGTGATAGCGCAACCGATTGCCTGAATGGCACTGATGCTGCTGTTATTGTCACTGAATGGAACGAGTTTCGCGCTTTGACGCCAGCACAATTTGCCGCCGCAATGCGCGGGCGGGTTCTTGTCGATTTGCGGAATGTTTATGAACCAGACGCGATGCAGGATGCTGGCTTTAACTATTTGTCGATTGGCCGCTAACAGGCCGAAATCACGATAAAGACTAGTCTTGTTTTGGCGCTTTAAAGGACTTAAAATGCAAAAGCCTGAAATTCAATCGATTGACCACATTGTTATGCAGGCGGCTGATCTGGCGGCAACGATCAAATTCTATACTGAAATTCTTGGCATGGAGCATAGTTCATTCCAGCCGCCAACAGGGGGGCCGGTGCGCCAGTCCTTGCATTTCGGATTGCAAAAGATCAATTTGCATGACGCCGCATCGCCGTTTATTCCACATGCCAAAAACCCGGTTGCTGGCAGTGTTGATCTATGTTTCATCACAACGCAGCCGCTTGCCGATTGGCAAACGCATCTTGCTGATCATGGCATCGATATTGAAGATGGACCGGTTCGTAAAACCGGCGCAAACGGCCCACTTTTGTCAGTTTATATTCGTGACCCCGACCATAATCTGATCGAAATTTCCAATTATATCTAACAAGATAAACCCTATTCGGCAGCCATATCAATTGGCGGTGGCAGGGTTGAAATTTGCGCAATGATTGTGTTGATTTGCGGCGCATAGCGCGAATGATTTGCCGCCCTGATATGACCATAGCCGCGAATCTTCAGCATTAGCTCAAGCGCTGTTTTGATTTGATCCTGCCGGTCAGGTGATGCCGCCGCGCCAAGTGCGTCAAGCCAGTCAATGACCCGTTCACGATGAGCGCGTTCGGCGCGCCGATCGGTTGCATAGCCAAAAGGATCGGCCCAGCTATCGCGCAGCCATGATAGGCGCGCAAGACCGCGCAAATAAGGCGTCAACCAGCGGCCAAAACGTATCTTGCGTGGGCTGCCATCACGCGCCTTTAGCCAGGCCAGCATCGGCGGGGCAAGATGATAGGAAATGGCGGCATCATCGCCAGCCACCGCGGTAATCCTTGCGGTAAAATCGGCGCTGGTTAAATGGCGTGCCACTTCATATTCATCCTTGATTGCCATCGCCCGATATAGCGCCCGCGCCGCCGCCACGCCAATGTCGCTTGATAAACTATCTTGGCTTTTTAACCGTGTCATAAATTGCGTAATGATTGTTTCATAGCGCGTGGCATAGGCTGCATTTTGATAGCTTGTTAATTGTGCGGTAAAATAGGTAATCGCCCTATCGGGATCGGCCAATGCCGCCTCATTTTGCGGGATCGTTGTGATCGCATCAAGACAGGCAAACAGCTTGTCCGGTGCATGCGCCAGCAACCGGCCCCATCGCAATGCGGCAAGGTTATTATCAAGCGATGTGCCGTTCAGCCGCAAGGCTGCTTCAACCGCATCAATGCCAAGCGGGATAAACCCTTTTTGAAGCGCCCAACCAAGCATGATGATATTGCTTGATGTCGTGCTTCCCAAAAGCTGATTGGCAAGCGATGAGATGGCGCATTTGACGATGCGATCCGGATTCATGGCTGTGCCAAGACGGGTCATCACAAGTGGCATATCAACAGTGCTTCCAATCCCGACGCCAGCAACGCCGACCGGATCAATATTATCATTGAGAATTGCACGGCTTTGGGTTTTGTTAAGAAGGCCAAGAACCATATCATTTGCCGCCACCACCGCATCACAGCCAATCAACAAATCAGCTTCATGGCTTGGCAGCCGCACCATATGTCCATCAAGTGATTGATTGCGGGCAAGCCTGATTTGTGAGGTGACGCCACCGTTTTTTTGCGACAGGCCGGTTTGATTGACCGCGGTTCCGGCAATGCCATCAACCCGCGCGGCCATAATCAAAATACCGGCAAGCGTAGAAACGCCGGTACCGCCAATGCCAGCAATGAAAATGTTGCAAATATCGCCGCTGGCTGGTGGTGGCATTGGCAGTGTTATATTTTCTGGAAAAGCTGGCTTTATAAATGTATTTGCCGGGGTTAATTGGTCGCCTTTACCGGCTTTTTTGACCGTCACAAAGCTTGGGCAAAACCCGTTTAGACAGGACATATCCTTGTTGCATAGGCTTTGGTCGATCTGGCGTTTTTCACCTTCAGGTCGCATCAGGGGTTTGACAGCGACACAATTTGATTTGACTGCACAATCACCACAGCCTTCACAGACAGCGTCATTGATCATGATCGTTTCAGGTTTATCGGCAATCAGCCCGCGCTTGCGTTTGCGCCGCAATTCGGTTGCACAGCCCTGAACATAAATGATTGCGGTAACGCCCGCGATTGATTTTAGTTCCTGCTGCAATGCCAGCATATCTTGGCGATCATAAAACTGGCAATTGCTGGCCCAATTGGCGCCAGTCAGCAACGCATCCGGCGTGTCACTGACGACAGCGATTTTGACCACGCCTTCGGCGGCGAGCTGGCGGGAAATAACCCATGGTGGCTGTCCGCCTTCAACAGTCTGGCCGCCGGTCATTGCCACCGCGCCATTATATAGAATTTTAAAGGTGATATTGACCCCCGCCGCCACCGCCGCGCGAATGCCAAGATAGCCCGAATGGGCATAGGTGCCATCGCCGATATTCTGGAAACTATGGTGATGGCTTGAAAAGGGTGCCCGCCCAATCCAGAAAGCACCCTCGCCGCCCATTTGGGTGAAATTAGTGATAATGTCAGGCGTTAAAAACCCACTGATCGAATGGCAGCCAATGCCCATTCCAACAATTTCACCGTCGGGAAGCTTGGTGCTGGAATTGTGTGGGCAGCCTGCACAATACCATGGCGTGCGCGCGGCTATTTTGGGAAGGTCGGCTGTGGTGAAGTCTGGCTGTATTATTGGGCGCATTGCAATGCCATGCGCGTTGGCGCGGTCGCTTATCGCCGTCAGTAAAATGGAATGGGTGATTTCGCCAGTCTCGGGCAAAAGGCGTGATCCATCTGGGGCTAATTTGCCGGTGATGACTGCGCGTTCGACAAGATTGACGATCGCCCGTGCCACTTGATCTTCAACGACGGGGCGTTTTTCTTCGACCACCATCACCTCATCATAATATTTCGCAAAATCAACAAGGCTTGCTGGGTCAATTGGCCATGGCATGACAATAGAAAATAGGCCAATGCCGGCTTTTGCTGGATCATCAATGCCAAGGCTGGCAAGCGCGTCATTGACCTCATAAGTTGTTTTTCCAACCGTCATGATGCCAAGTTTGCCAATGGCTGGCTGGCTGCCGATTATGCTGTTTATATTTTGCGCTTTTTGAAACCGGCGAACGGCTGGAAGCCGAAAATTAAACAGCCGGTCTTCACGAACCAATGCCGGATCATGGCGGCCAATATGAACTGGCCCCGATTCATCATTTGCGGTGATTTCGGGGCGAATCCGGTCAAGATCAATAATGCTGCTTGCATCGGCGGTATCGACAACAATTTTCATACCAACACAGCATCCCGCCAAACGCGATAAGGCAAAAGCCTGCAACCCCATGGGAATAATGTCATGGATTGATCGCGGGTAGAAAAATGGCACACCAGCGGCAATGAAGGTTTGTTCGGACTGATAGGCAAGGGTTGATGATTTGCCTGTGGCATCATCGCCAACCGCCAAAACCATGCCGCCATATTTGGCAACGCCGCCCATATTGGCATGGCGAATTGCGTCAAGTGCGCGATCAAGGCCCGGCCCCTTGCCATACCAAAGGCCAAACACCCCATCAATTTTGGGCTGATCATAAAGATGGATATGCTGGCTTCCCCAGATTGCAGTTGCCGCCAGTTCTTCATTGATTGCTGGCTGGAATGTCACCCCGTCTTTTTCCAGCAGGTCAAGATTGCGATTTAATTCGAGGTCGAGTCCGCCAAGTGGTGACCCCGGATAACCACTGACAAGGCCACGGCTATTGATTCCCTGTTCGCGGTCAAGACGCGCCTGCTCGAGAAGTAGGCGCACCAAAGCTTGGGTTCCAGTCATGTAAGCCGGCCCATGATCCTTTGTGTAGCAATCCAGAAGTTTTATTTTGTCCATCAGGAAGTAATTAAACATAAATTTGGATTAACTATAAAGTGATTATTAGAACCATGCTGTCTTTAAACTTCACTTTTAAATCCAAAAAGCTTTGCATGGCGCATATGCTTAAACATGTCTAAGAATAGTATTCATCGATAGCACCTACATTTCTTTTTTGTTTTTTGACCTCATACAGTGCCGGAAGATTCAATCATGACAACAAGATCTGATCCGCTGAAGGCAACAGTTTGGATGATTGGGGCGATGGTGTCATTTAGTTTGATGGCGGTTTCAGGGCGAGAGCTTGCAACCAGCTTGAACACCTTTGAGATAATGCTGTATCGGTCTATAATTGGCCTTTTGATTGTTTTAGTTATTGGTTTCTTTGCTAAAACCCTTAATGAAATTAGGTGTGACCGCCTTGGTCTACATTTGTTCCGAAACTTGGCTCATTTTTCTGGACAAAATTTATGGTTTTTTGCTGTAGCTTACATTCCATTTTCACAACTTTTTGCATTAGAGTTTTCCACACCAATCTGGGTTGCGTTATTTGCTCCTTTATTTTTGGGCGAGGCCTTAACAAGGCAGCGTGTCTTAACTGTTGTATTAGGATTTGCAGGTGTATTGATCGTTGCTAGGCCAGATATGGAACAACTTAATTTTACAATTATTGCAGCGGTTGCTTGTGCTATCTGTTTTGCCGGTTCAATGATGGCGACTAAAAAGCTGACGAACGATCAATCTATTACGTGTATTCTTTTTTGGCTGACCTTAATGCAGCTTTTCATGGGCCTTATGGCAACGTTTTTTTTGGGTATGAACACTTTTCCAGAAGGCATTAATATCATATGGGTTGTGATCGTGGGTATAGGTGGTTTGATGGCTCATTTTTGTATCACCAATGCACTGGCACTTGCTCCAGCCATTGTTGTCATCCCCCTGGACTTCATGCGTTTGCCATTGATTAGTGTGATTGGCTTTTTGATTTATGGTGAGGCTTTTGAGCTACCAATTCTTTTGGGCGCGGGGATTATTTTCATCGCAATTTTGTTAAATTTGAAAGCTGAAAAGGAACGTCAGTCCGAGCTGGCCTAAATGGTGTTATTTAATAGCTGTGTTTGTCTGGGGCTAATGAATGTGATGTGCAAATCAGACTTGTCACTTTAAGACTGATTAGTCACTATCATATATTGCGGGCCTTATTTGAGTTTGAAAGCAGATTGATGTCAGAAAAATATGATTATGTGATTGTTGGTGCTGGCAGTGCTGGGTGTGTTCTAGCAAATCGCTTGACTGCTTGTGGCACCTATAAGGTTTGCCTTTTGGAAGCGGGTCCGTCTGATTGGAATCCTATGATCCATATCCCTGCTGGTTTCATTAAAACACTGGTCAATCCATCAGTAAATTGGATGTATCAAAGTGAGGCTAGTAAAGGAACGAACGGCCGTACAATTCCAATGCCTCGCGGCAAAGTTCTTGGTGGGTCAAGCTCAATCAACGGCTTGATTTTTAACCGTGGTCAAAAGATGGATTTTGACGTCTGGGCGCAAAAAGGAAATCGAGGCTGGTCATATGATGACGTGCTTCCTTATTTTCGCCGTTATGAGTCCCACGAGGATAGCCCAGATGCGAGCTATCGAGGCCAGACGGGTGAAATGAAAATAACCAACCTTGCGTGGCGCGACCCACTTTGTGAGGCTTTTATTGAGGGTGCTGAAAGCATTGGGATACCGAGGAATCCAGATTATAACGGTGCTTACCAAGAGGGCACTTCTTATGTTCAACGCACCGCCACTGGCAAATTACGAATGAGCTCAGCACGCGCTTTTCTAAATCCGGCACGCAATCGTTCTAACCTTCATGTCATTACCAACGCACATGCAACAAAAATTTTACTGGATGGTAAGCGGGCAATTGGTGTTGCTTATAATCGAGGTGGAGCTAATGGCCGCCCAGATCAGGTGTATGCGGGTCGTGAGGTAATTATTGCTGGCGGCACAATCAATTCACCACAATTACTTCAGTTATCAGGAATTGGGCCAGGGAAGCTTTTGAATGAGCTTGGTATTGAGGTGAGGCATGAATTGTCTGGTGTTGGTGAAAATTTGCGTGATCATTACGGCACGCGTCTGACTGCTCGAGCAAAAAATGTAAAAACTATAAATGAACTCGCTCGTGGCCCAAAATTGATTGGTGAAATCGCCAAGTATTTTTTAGGAAGGCGTTCTATTCTTGAGTTAGGACCAACCCTGGTTTATTGCTTTTGGCATTCGGATGAAACTGTTCGTAATGCTGATCTTCAAGTGAGCTTTACGCCTGCTAGCTATAAGGAAGGTTTGCAAGCCTGGCTTGATGATGAACCGGGATTCACCCTTGCCACTTGGCAACAACGTCCTGAAAGTCTTGGTTATGTTCGCGCAAAGAGTAGCGACCCTTTCGTCAAACCCTTGATACAGCCAAATTATTTGGCGAGTGAGGAAGACCGACGTGTACTGCTAGCTGGTATTAAACTAAGCCGCCGACTTATGAATACTGAACCATTAGCGCCTTATTTTGATTATGAGGGCTATCCAGGTGCGCATATTCAAAGTGACGATGAATTACTGGACGTAGCTCGCCAGCGAAGCACTACAGTCTACCACCTTATGGGAACTTGTCGGATGGCGCCAGAGACGGATCCAACTGCAGTGGTCGATGATCAATTGCGGGTTCATGGCATGCAAAACTTGCGTGTTATTGATGCCTCTATAATGCCAACTATGCTTTCGGCAAATTTGAATGCTGGTGTTTTGATGATTGCAGAGAAAGGCGCTGATTTGGTGCTTGGCAAACCACCACTTTAAGGGTTTTTGCAAAATCATTTTTGCACTATTGATCTTTACTGCGTGACGTGAGGGATTGGAGTATTGCAGAAAAATCTAGCGCTCCGCCTTTGCTTGATTTAACAAAATCTTGATATAATTCCAAAGCAAGTTGACCGGTTCTGGTTGGTGTGCCGTGGATTGTTGCGGCTTCTTGAGAAAGCATCAAATCTTTCAGCATTAAAGAAGCTGAAAAACCAGGTAAGTAATCATTGTCAGATGGGCTTTCTGGTCCAACTCCAGATGCTGGACAATAGGTGCTCATTGACCAGCTATTGCCTGATGAGGTGCTGACAACGTCAAAAAGCTTTTGCCGGTCTAGTGCCAAATCATCAGCAAGAGCAAAGGCTTCACATGTTGCTATCATGGTAACACCGAGGATCATATTATTACAAATTTTGGCGGCCTGTCCGGCGCCGTCAGCACCACAATGAATAACACGCTTACCCATAATTTTGAAAAGTGGGTTTCCTATGGCAAAGCTATCTTCACTGCCACCAACCATAAAAGTGAGTGTGCCTGCTTCAGCGCCGCCGACGCCACCTGAGACCGGAGCATCAAGCACATGAATGGCCGCATTTTTTAGCAGTGTAGCCACCTGCCTTGTAGTATTTATATCAACTGTTGAGCAATCAATAAAACATGATCCCTTCGGCATAACAGGAATGATTGCTTCTACAACCTTGATAAGCGCTTCACCATTGGGAAGCATTGTTATGACAACGTCCTGTTCGCGCGCTGCTGTTAAAATGTCTTTGGAAAAACTCATTTTTACTTCTGATAAAGCAGCCATAGCGCTCTCCATTACATCATAACCAGTGATGTCGTGTCCTGATGCCACAAGTCGTTTCACCATTGGAGCGCCCATATTACCTAGTCCAATAAACCCAATTTTCATGTTTTTCTCCTTACCATCACCTCGCGCTGCTTATATAGCTGGTGATATTATATTGCTCAAATAAGCCTAGGTACTGTATTACTCTGACCTCAAGTTGTTTTTAAGGTTTTATTATGAGGAAATGCGATGCGTAGTTTACAACGGCCGGGTCGGTCACCAGTTCTAGCCCCAAATGGGATGGCTAGCACGTCTAATCCCCTATCAACTCAGGCTGCGATCACAGTTCTTCAAAATGGCGGAAATGCAATGGACGCAGCCATAGCTGCGAGTGCCGTACAAGCGGTTGTCGAGCCAGAATCTACAGGTATTGGTGGTGACTGCTTCTGCCTTTATTCACAAGCTGGTAGCGACAAGGTTATTGCCTTGAATGGATCTGGCCGTGCGCCGATGAGTTTAACTGCTGATTGGTTGTTGGCACAGGGAATCAAAGAGATTCCCCAACAATCCCCTCACGCAGTGACAGTACCAACAGCAATTGATGCTTGGGTACAATTGAACCGTGATTATGGAAAAAAATCGCTTGGCGATCTTCTTCAGCCAGCAATTGGCTATGCCCGCGACGGATTTCCGATTGGTCAGCGAGTTGAAGCAGATTTTGCTGCAAGTCGCGAGCTAATTTTGGGTGATGCCGATTTGAGTGCGCTATACCTTAAAAATGGTGAAAATTATAGAATGGGCGATCGGTTTATTAATAAAAATCTCTCCAAAGCATTGGAGGCTGTTGCAAAAAATGGCCGCGCTGGATTTTATGAAGGCTGGGTAGCAGACGATATTTTAACCAAGCTAAACACACTTGGTGGTTTACACACACAAGCTGATTTCGACTCGGCATTGGCAAATTATGTTACACCGATTAAAACCAACTTCCGTGGTTATGATATTTGGGAATGTCCGCCAAATGGGCAAGGCGTCATAGCTTTGATGTTGCTAAACATTATGTCCGGTGTAGATAAGTTTGGTGATCATCCTATTTCTGTTGAACGTATTCACCATGAGATTGAAGCGGGCCGAATAGCTTATCGTGATCGAAACCTATATTTGTCTGATCCGGAGTTTTCTGCCATGCCGATTGATGACATGTTAAGTCAGGAGACAGCTGATCTCATCCGCGCTCAAATTAACCCAAATAGGGCACTTGATAAACTTCCTGAAACCACACTTCCTAAGCATAAAAGTACAGTTTACATCAGTGTTGTTGATAAAGATCGGAATGCATGTAGTTTTATAAACACTGTGTTTCATAATTTTGGTGCCGGTATTCTTGCGCCAAAATCAGGTGTCATTTTGCAAAACCGTGGCCAAGGATTTGTAGTTGAGCCAGGTCATCCAAATTGTATTGAACCTGGCAAACGCCCGCTTCATACGATTATTCCGGGCATGGCCACTAAAGATGGTAAAACCGTAATGCCATTCGGCGTTATGGGCGGTGAATATCAGGCGTTCGGCCATATGCAGTTTTTGACTCGTCTTTTCGATTATGGGATGGATATTCAAGAGGCGCAGGATATGCCGCGCTTTATGCCGGACCCGTTTAGTGATGTTGTCGAGGTTGAAGAGCCAATTAGTGATGACATCCGTGAAGCATTGCGTGTACTTGGGCACAACATTCAGCCAGCTAGCAAGCCTATCGGTGGCTCGCAAGCAATCTTTATTGATTGGGATACAGATTTATTAATTGCTGGGTCTGACCCACGTAAAGATGGATGCGCCATTGGCTATTAAAACCCATGAGACAAATTGATAAGTGCTGAGTAATTTAGAAAAGATTGTCTAATTAGCAGTCTTTTCTATATCGAGAATAATGTGGACATAGTCCATTGCATGACCGATTGGATTTGCCGCAACCTCGTCACGATAGGCCTTATAAAAACGATCAATAATTTGACGGCTCTCATCGTCACTTCTATCAGAAAGTGCTGTTCTGAAAACCGTTTCAGACCAAGATCGCATGGTTGGAATAAGGCTATCGGCGTATTCAGCGTTTGTCATTGATCCACCAGATCCACCGGCTTTTATGAATGCTGCTTCATAGGGGCATTTTGTGAGTTTGCTGTGACAGGATTTTAGCACCAAACCGGCTTTACTGACTGGACTTTGTGGGTCATTGAAGGGCGCACAAAACTCGTTAATATTGCGGTAGTATTGTGCGAATGTTGCCTTTTCATATTCATCTTTGGTGATAATGTTGTCCTGATACAGGGCATTCCAATGTTTGTGAAACTGGTCAAACATATGAACCCCGCCAGTATTGCCTAGATAGCGCCCCTTTTCGTCTATGCCAAAATTAAGTGCTATAAAACGACCTCCTGGAACCAGCTCAGCAGCGCGGGCCAGCAAAATGTTTTGCCAATCAAGTGCCGCTTGCTCTGCAAAAGCTGCATTACTAGTACGATCGGCTCTTGCGGCATGCACATGTTTTGGAATTTCCAGTGGTTTGACTGAAACATAATGCATTGCGGTGGCGCTAAATCCTAAATGTAGGGACTCGCTCGCCATTAGTTGTTGATGAAAACCGGTTCCACACCCATGCACAAAAACATTCTCATGATGCTTTTGATAGGCATAGGTTGGGCTTCCTTGCATACCTTGCATCATTCTGAACAGGGTTGAAAAATCATTACTTGCAAGGTCGGTATAGAGTATTTCAATTTGCCGGTTATCCCCGGCTTTCCGGAGCATTTCTATAACCGTACTCCACATTTGTTGGCTAGTACCACCATCAGCGGCGCCAAAATCTGCAAGTCGTAGGCTTTCTGCATTGGAAAGAGTCTCAAGTGCCGTTAGCACCAGTTCTCTTGCATCATTAATGACATCCCGTGCACCTGCGGTTCGCTCAGAATAATAGCCTGCACCTCGCATGGCCAAAACGGCTTGGGTATTTATACCCCCACTGTCACTTTGGTTTGACACACGTTATCTCCACTATTCTATCTTTTAAGTGTAAATTGCTGACGGGTCTCGCGCGATTTACATTAAAATTGAAGAGCAAGGCTCCTATGTTTTGCTAGGCATGACGTGATTGAGTCAACTTGCTCTGGGTTCAACCTGTCCTGTTCCCGCAGGCCAAGGTTTGATCTTGTATAAGCTTCAAATGCTGCAAGTTTTTCATATGGGCCCTGTTTAGCTTTACCGCGCCAAGTTAATTCGGCATTAATTGAAGCTAATGTTTCATCAATAAACGCAACCGCTTTTGGTAAATTTGGATCTTTCCTATCGATCAAACGGCGCGCCTTTGACAATGATTTGGCGGCGTTATTGGCGCCAGGGATTTTGGTTAGTGCACTATAGGCTGTTTTGATTTTGCTCAGTGCCTCATCAACAGATTGTTGCCCTATCTGAGCTTTAACATTGATTATGTCTTGGCGGACCTCATCCAAAATGGAAACAGAGTTGATTGAATTCACTATTCCACGGATCTCTGAATAAGCTTGATCTGATTGACGTCGGAATTGCATGCGCGCACGATTTAACTTTGTCGTTATGAGTTTAAAATCTTTATTTGTTTTCTTCCAACTGTTTGGAATTAATGCAAGTTTTTCTGTAATGTTTGTCTCAAGCGTTGAGATTGACTGTTTAATGTCGGCCTTTTTGCTGACATCGTCAGTTCCCCTTAATTCATTTTTTAAAGTTTTGATCTCTTCTTGATTTTGTTTGATGGTGCGTTCAAGGCTGCGAACCTCGGTATGAATTGGCGCATAAGCAACTGATGCACGTGCCATTTCAGCTTGAGCTCCCTTGATTTCGTCTATCAAAACGAAAATATCACCAGCAGATTTTAAACTACGCTGAAGCCCTGCCACCGTCGTTTTTGGAAGTGAAGAATAATCAAGATTATTTAGCAAACTAACTTGCGATAAATATTCGCTCTTATTGGCATCATAAAAACTAAATAGGTGGTTTTCTAAGCACAACTGTAGGCGTGGGTTTTTTGGTGGCGGCGCAGTCTCACTTGATAAAAATGTTTTGGTTGGCAGGTAGTTCACCAAACTTGGATTAAAACCTACGATTGCGAGTCCTAGTAATTGTAGGCCAATAAACGGAACGACGCCTTTATACATGTCTATGGTTTTGACTGCTTTGGATGCCACTCCCCGTAGATAAAATAATGCAAAACCAAATGGTGGCGTGAGGAATGAGGTTTGAATGTTGAGGCCAATCATAACGCCAAGCCAAACAGCTGTTATATTGGCAGATGGATCAGCAAGCAAAATTGGCGCAACGATTGGTACCACGACCACTGCAATCTCAATAAAGTCGAGAAAGAAACCAAGCAGGAATATTACCAGCATGACTACCATGAATTGTGCCCAAAACCCTCCGGGCAAGCCTGATAGGAAGTGCTTTACAACTTCTTCGCCGCCAAACCCTCGGAAAGCAGCCGTCAGCATTGCGGCGCCGAGCAAAATAATAAAGACAAGGGAGGTTGTCTTTGCTGTTTCAGACATGACTTCACGAAGCGTGTCTTCAATCTTAAACGCGCGCCATCCACTCCATGCGATACCAGTACAAAGGCCAATAACAGCTAACGTGACGAAAAACACCCCAAACCAGTCAGAGGGATCCGTAACGGTCTTGATGCTAAGATTAAAGTTAGATTTAAAAAGCCAAATCAATAAAAGCGAAACGATGGTTAAGATCGATGGGTAAAAAGCAGATTTTGACCCCTCATGGAGTTTGTAGCCTGCCATAATCAGAGCTCCCACTGCGCCGATTGCTCCAGCTTGGTTTACTGTAGCAATACCTGCAATGATCGAACCGAGGACTAGAAAAATTAGTAGTAGGGGCGGCACCAACGCTAGAGCCACTTTTATCAGAAAGCTTCTTTCTAATAATTTACCATCATATTTTACAGCGGGTGCTAAAGAAGGGCGAATTAACGCAGCAATCAAGATGTAGGCCATGTAGATACCGACAAGCAGAATTCCAGGCAAAAAAGCGCCAAGGAACATATCTCCAGCACTAGTTGAAATGATATTAAATTCAGACGGCATGCTGAACTGACCAGTTGCTTGCTTGTATAACGCTTTACGCGCCGTTGCCGCTTGATCGGCAGCGCTTGCCAGCTGATCGGCTAAAATTATTAGGACAATTGAGGGTGGGATAATTTGTCCTAAAGTGCCTGATGCGCATATCGCGCCTGTTGCAAGGGGTTTTGAATAGTTGTTGCGCAACATAGCTGGCAACGAAATCAGGCCCATTGCAACAACCGTCGCGCCCACAATACCGGTGGTCGCAGCTAAAAGCCCCCCTACAAATACCACTGAAATGCCGAGCCCGCCGGGAACAGCTCCGAATAATTGTGCCATAGTAACAAGAAGATCTTCAGCAATCTTTGATCGCTGGAGCATGATGCCCATGAATATGAATAATGGGATCGCTATGAGGGTGTCCCGTTCCACCTCCCAATAAATTCCCCGAAAGTTTGTAACACCTGCCGTTAGCCATTCAATAGGCCCATCCTGAATAAAATAAGCACCGCTATCGCCTTCAAAAAGTGTTCCAGTTAGGCCGGCAAGAGTGATTGTAACGATGGCAGCACCCGGTAATGCAAATGCAACGGGATAGCCAGAACCAAGGGCATACATCATCAACAAAAATAGGATTGCTAGGAATAAAAGTTCCATTATTCAGTAGCCCCTTCCGCATCCAAATCATCAGTAATATTTTCCTGAATGTCTGCCATTGACTGAAATAGGTAGGCGGTAAACTGCAAAATCATACTTAGTGCAAAAACCATAAGGAAAGCTGCCATCAAATATTTCACATACATTCCAAAGCCGCTCATTGATGTTTCAAAATTCATCATTGGGCTATTAATTAGACTGGATTTCCCCCACATGCCACGTATCAGGATGAGCCAGCAAAGTGGAATCCCAAAAAACAATGTCCCAATCGTATTAAGGATTGATTTGGTGCGCCTTTCCAAGCCTGCATAAAACACATCAACTCGGACATGGCCATCCTCTTTTAATGTGTAGGCAGATGCAAAAAGGAACAGAGCCGCATACCAGAAGCGCACAAGGTCTCCCATAAAGGTTTGTTCATAACCGTAAATGAAACGCCCAACCACAATAAGGAACTCAGCAATCACAACTAACAGGGTCAACCAAACCAAAGAAACTGATTTATCACGTAAAGCAATCAGAGCTGCAACAATCATCAAAGGAACATGGATGTATATTCCGCGAGAGCTAGGTAAGGCAATTATAGCCCCCCCTAAATCACCAAAAACTGTCTTATGAAAATCTTCAACGCGCATAAAAGACATTATAGCGTCGGCAACTCCAACAATTAGCACTGCCCAAAAGGCAGCACGGATGACATATGCGGAAAGCCAGTCAAGGCGCTCGGCATCTACACGAAGCTGGCCTCTTTTTATGGTATGGAAACAAGCCCAAAAGATCACTCCAAAAACAGCTGCAGTTTGAAACAACCCAACAATATACAATCCACTGCTGTAACCACCCTTTAGGCTCTCAACACCAAAAATTTTGTTTAAGCCAAGTACATTGATCACACCTGGTGCATTAAATCCAAAAATTAGAAAATTATTTACCACAAAAAGAACTGATAAAAATGCGCTGCACAGCCCTAATAAATGCAGCATGGAAGACAAATTATTTTTTCGTTCTGACAGCATTATGATCAACTTAAATATGATTAACCAAATAATTAAAACACTGAGATCCGCTATTTACCGATAGAGGATCTCAGTTGATTTTTCATCCCAGAGCAGCGTTACGCTCCCAGAGCAGCGTTACGCTTATTTGTGTACGCAACGTCATTTAGCTGGACGTAATCACCAACTATTTTTCTAGCATTTACCATAGATTCGTGGATCTTTTTTGCCAGCGCTGAATGAGTTTGGACTTCCTCATATACCTCGTCTGAGCCACGTTTGAAGGCAGCGTATACGTCATCATTGAATTCTTTAACGACAACACCTTGATCATTCACCAAACGCTCAAGTGCGGCACCATTTTTGGCATTGTACTCAGCCATGAAATCATTATCTCCACCGGCTGCAACTGCTTGGATAAGCGCTTTATCAGATGCACTCATACCGCTCCAGAATGATGCGTTAAATCCAACATGCAGCTGTGAAGCTGGCTCATGCATGCCTGGATAGTAATAGTATTTTGCAGCCTCATAAAACTTCATCGCTTCGTCGTTCCATGGGCCAACCCATTCTGTTGCGTCAATTGCACCAGAGACAAGGTTTTCATAGATTTGGCCACCTGGAAGTGAAACTGGAGACGCACCAAGCTTGGCCATAACATCTCCACCAAGGCCAGGGATACGCATTTTTAGTCCTTTTAAATCATCTCCAGAGTTGATTTCTTTGTTGAACCAACCGCCCCACTGAACTCCAGTGTTGCCCATTGGCACACATTTTAAACCAAATTCACCAGCTAATTCATCGTGAAGCTCTTGGCCACCCATCCAGCGAAGCCAAGCCTTCATTTCTGGGTAAGTAAGGCCAAATGGAACGGCTGTAAAATAGGCCCATCCAGGATGCTTTCCTTTCCAATAATAATCTGCTGCATGATAGGCTTGTGCATTACCTGAGGCTACCTCGTCAAAGGAATCAAACGCGCCCACACGCTCACCGGCAGCATAGTAGGTGACTTGAATGCGACCATCAGTTACGTCTGAAAGCTTCTGCGCAAAGCGCTGAGCACCAGTGCCAAGGCCAGGAAAATCTCTTGGCCAAGTTGATACCATTGCAATTTCGATTCGGTCTTGAGCAATAGCTGGCGCAGCAAGCGTAGACGCAGCAACTGTGCCTGCTCCGACCAAACCCGCTTTAGTAATAAAATCTCTACGTTTCATGTGAGTGTCTCCTCAGTTTTGGTTAGGCTTGTGAAGCGCTGCTTGATGCAGCTTGGGTTCACGCTAGCAGAAAAAATAAAACAGGCAACAAAATCGTATAAAAAGGTTGTGCAGATTGAAGAAAAATATTTTTGATAAACTGTTGTGGAAATACAAATTTGCCAGCTAATTTTAAAAATTCTGAACAAAGCCGTGCTGAAAAAATCAAATATCTAATTTCTCAAAATTTTTGGAGGCAGTACATGCCCAAAAGCAATCAAGTGCCCGTAGGTTTGTTTTTTGAAGTTGTTCCAAACTCTGGTCATTTACATCATTATTTTTCATATGTTGAAAAGCTTAAACCCGAACTGGAAAAACATAAGGGACTGATTTGGTTAAACCGATATGAAGCCCAGCTTGATGATTACAGTCTTTTGTCTCATCAATTATGGGATAGTGAAAAATCACTTGAAAACTGGCGGCAAAATAAACAGCATCGCCTGGCGCAAAAGGCTGGCATTAAGAAGCATTTCAAAGATTACAGAATTCGAATTGGACAGAGGCTAGCCTGCTGGCAAGCTGACTTGGTAACCGAAATAAATTTTGAGTTAACCTCAAAGTCAGATGCGTTGTTGGTAAGCATACAAAGTAGGACAGTTATTTCTAATACTGCGTTTAATAAGCATGCGGTTTTGGATGGTGCTTATAGCGGCTTATCAGCGTCAGACCAGTTTATAACTTTGGTGACTCCAAATGATTTACCTTCTGTAAAGGCGCTTACCTCCTCAATATCAACAGACTCAATTGACAAAATAGAATTATTTTTGATTAGCCGAGACTACAGCATGACAAATCGCATTCAGGCACCGCGCGATAGCTAACGTGAACTATCAATAAACGGCGCGCCCTAGTTAGATCAATAGTTCCCCGGTTTTTTGAATAGCTGGTTGTAAAAAATAAAAAGATCCAAAAAATGCCGCGCGCAGATGAGACGGCGTGATTTGCCGGCACATTATGTCAGTTATTTCAGGAGGATGATTGGATATCAGCTAGACAGTTTTCGCAAAAAACAATGCTTTTTCCGCTCGCGGTTTTGAAAGAGAATTGTATTCTTGGTTCTCCAAGTTCAATATTTATTGGGCCTAAAATATTTAGCTTGGATAAAATGCCTTTGATTTTTTTTGGATTTGAATGAAATAAGGTCAGCTGCTGTAAACACACGTTGCTTTCCGGCATTCTTTCGGCAGGATTTTTCCCATTTGGCCATTCGATTAAAATAGGTAAAATGCCATTAAAAGATAATTTCCCATTCTCTGGGACTGTTAACCTCCATCGTAAGTCGTCTCTTGTTACCTCAATAATTTTACCGGGGTTGTAACCACAATGTGATACTGCTTGTTCGATATTATCAACGGCGGCAACCCAGCACAAAGGTTGTGGTGCCAGTGATAACCGGCGTTTTGTGGACTGCGAGTCAAGCGAGAACCAACGCTTTTTTTGGCCTGAAGATTGAGGCATTGTAGCGCTGGGATCTATAGATATAACTTCCATGTATATTGATTTTTGAAGTTTGATTAAGCGGTTATGTGTTGCCATCAGTGGATGCTTTCCACCACTCGAAAAATCAGCTTTTAAAAACTGCTCAATCCTTTTTGTTGCTTTTTCTAAATCTGCTGCGCCAATAACGATATGATCGATAGTTGATTGAATCATTAACATTTCTCCGAATTACTTTTAGAAAATATTGATGTGAGAGATGAAATTTATAGGCCTCAAAAAATGTTAACATTTGCCCTTGCGGTTTTTCTTTTAATAATCACACCTGGGCCAGGCGTGTTATTATTAGCAGGAGTGGGAGCCGCATATGGTTGGCGATAGGGATTTCGGTACCTTTTTGGTTTGTTCCTTGGCACTAACCTTGTTTGCTTTGCGGTTATTTCGGGCCTTGCAACAGCAGTCTTGGCAGATTCAACTATTCGAACGATGTTGCTGATTATATCTGTTGGATATCTTGTTTATTTATCCTTAAATATTGCTCTTGCCGGCGCAAAAATTGCATTTATCCATATTACAAAACCTGGAGTTGTATCCGGTTTAACGCTTCAGTTCATCAACCCAGAAGCATATGCGGTTAATACAACACTTTTCAGCGGTTTCGCTTTTTACCCCAAAAGCCTCATCATCGAAACTGGGATTAAGCTGATAATTGCGAATTTTATTTGGTTGTTACTCCACTGTTTTTGGTTATTTGTGGGACTAAAAATCAATCGATTAGAGTTGTCCGTCCGAACTCAAAGACTAATAAATTTGTCAATGGCACTCTGCCTATTGGCCGTAGTGTCTCTTTCTGTCTGGTCAATGTTTTCATAACCCAACAATAATGCCAAATTAAACCGTCAATTTTCTTGCAAATGATATTTTCTTTGCAGGGCTTTGTGGAATTAATACATGATAAGTCATCTTAAATATTGGGCTAACAATCTAGAGACTGGGTCACAAAATACGTATTTTGGGCTACCAATTGGGCTGTTGGGGACTAGCATCTTCAGTCAAATAATGTGATTAATGAACAGTTGTTTAGTCGGCTCATCACCAAAGGGTTGAAAAATTGATGAAAACTCTTCACTGGATCAAAAGCTTTGGGCGCGCACTTGTTTTCTTGCCAGTATTCTTATTTTTGGGGTTTAATGTGGACGCGGCCGATTTATCATTTGAGGTCATTGCCGAAGGCAATGGCGAAACAGCCAAGAACGGAATGCAGGTATCAGTGCATTATCAAGGGCGACTGACTGATGGCACCGTTTTTGATGATTCGCAAAAACGTGGCACGCCTTTTAGCTTTACACTTGGCAATGGACAGGTCATTCCGGGCTGGGAACAGGGCATTGCTGGCATGAAAATTGGCGAAAAGCGGATTCTAACAATCCCGCCAGAGCTTGGCTATGGTGCGGCGGGTGCTGGCGGGGTGATCCCGCCAAATGCAACATTGGTTTTTGATGTCGAGCTGGTTGCTGTTACCATACCGCCGAAACTGGGCGATGCCACGCCTGCGGATTTAAAATTGGCGCAGAAAAACGGCGTTGTGGTGATTGATATCCGCCGCGCTGAGGAATGGGCAGAAACCGGAATCATCGAGGGCGCGCATACCATTACCGCCTTTACCCAATCAGGGCAGTTGCATCCAGAATTTCAAACAAAATTCACCGCCATTGTGCCAACGCCAGATACGCCTGTCATGCTTTATTGCCGGACTGGAAATCGAACTGGCATTATTGGTAATGCACTTGTCAGCCAGCTTGGTTACAGTGATGTCACCCATTTGAGTGATGGCATTGTTGGTTGGACCAAAGGCGGTGCACCGGTTGTTCCATTTAGGCCATAGACAAACACGGCTAGTTTGGTTTCGGTTATTTGTTTGTTTAAAAAAACACTACCTAGTTAAAGAAAAATATGGATTGCGATAAAACCATGGTTTGCGACATACCCCTCGCTAAAAACAGAGTTTGGAACTGTAGATCAATTTCGCTTGAACTTTCAAGTGTTATAACAAAAACAAGCCTCAAGAAGACAGAGCGTTGGTTGATGGAAAATGGATTGGATTTTCCTATTTTGGATGAGGCTAAGATTAAAGATGAGCATGGCAGAAGCGCGAAAGCTGACGTTACCAGGCAGATTATTGAAAAGGCGCGAAGACAGCGTAAGACGGTTCTGTTTTTGACTCTGCATAAAACCCATTCCGGATCGACTATCTTGTTTGCCAATGACAGCCAAAAGGGGCGGCGCTGGATATTTTTTGATACCGCCAGTTTGTCGGATCTTGATTTACAAATTTCTATGGACCTTTTATGCGAAAATGAAGCCAAAGATGTATTAATTTTACCTTCGGGTTCTGTCACCCCAATTTGCCGGGCCCAATGTCGTAAATGGAAGCAGAATGAAGTGATATTGGCCAATTCACATACATTAAGGATTGGTCTTGAAGTTTATTCACATAGCTATGACGATATTGAGGCCTATACTGATGAGAGACTACGGCAAGAACGATCAGCTCAACTCACACACCTTGACCATCTTGAGGCAGAGGCCATACATATTTTCAGAGAGGTGATCGCTGAATCTACAAACCCTGTGATGCTTTACTCGGTTGGCAAGGACTCTCAAGTGCTTTTGCACCTAGCAAGGAAAGCGTTTTATCCAAGTTTTCCACCCTTTCCGCTTTTGCACATAGATACGCGCTGGAAGTTCCAGGCGATGTATGATTTTCGAGATTATATGGCTGAGAAAAGTGGTATTGATCTGATTGTATATACTAATTCAGAAGGTGTTGAAAAGGGTATCAATCCCTTAGATCACGGCTCTGAAATTCATACAAAAATCATGAAAACTGAAGGTTTGAAACAAGCTCTGGACAACTATCAATTCGATGTGGCTTTTGGTGGAGCTCGGCGAGATGAAGAAAAGTCTCGTGCGAAGGAGCGAGTATGTTCTTTTCGCACAAAAACACATGTTTGGGATCCGAAAAATCAACGCCCAGAGCTTTGGCATCAATATAATTTGAGAAAAAATATTGGTGAATCCATTCGGGTGTTTCCAATTTCAAATTGGACGGAGCTTGATATATGGCAATATATCTATCGTGAACAAATACCAATTGTACCACTTTATTTTGCAGCGGAACGACCTGTTGTGGAGCGTAATGGTATGCTCATCATGGTTGATGATGATCGACTCAAACCCTATTCGGGCGAATTGATTCAGATAAAAAAGATAAGGTTCCGAACATTGGGATGTTACCCACTGACCGGTGCGGTTGAGTCTGATAGCGATGATTTGCCGTCAATTATTTTGGAGCTTCTAACCGCAAAGACGAGTGAGCGTCAGGGCCGTGCCATCGATACAGACACATCTTTATCAATGGAAAAGAAAAAGCGTGAGGGCTATTTCTAATGACTAATCACCCCTCAGCAATAACGCGTGTAGATCATTTTTTAAAAGAACAGGCAAAGCTCAGCACATTACACTTTATAACATGTGGTAGTGTTGACGATGGCAAAAGCACCCTTATTGGTCGACTTTTGTTCGAGGCAAATGCGCTGTTTGAAGACCAGGTTGCGGCCTTGAGAGTGGACTCCGATAAGAACGGAACGCAAGGCAAACAAATTGATTTTGCCTTGTTGGTTGATGGATTATCAGCAGAACGCGAGCAGGGTATTACAATCGATGTTGCGTACCGATATTTTTCAACAAAGCGTCGTAAATTTATTGTTGCGGATACGCCTGGCCATGAGCAATACACTCGTAACATGGTAACAGGTGCATCTAATGCGAATGCTGCAATAGTTCTTGTCGACGCACGTAAGGGAGTATTAAGACAAACTCGCCGGCATTCAATCATTTGTGCCACTCTGGGAATTAAGAATATTCTCCTTGCGGTTAATAAAATGGACCTTGTTGATTATAGCAGAGAGACTTTTGATCAAATAGCTGCTGATTATAGATCTTTTGCAAACCATTTGGGATTTACCTCAATCCAACCTGTTCCCATTTCGGCTCTTAAAGGCGATAATATTACTCATAGATCCGGGCGCACCGATTGGTTCCAGGGTATGACTGTCATGCGGTATCTTGAAACGATTGACTTTCGTGTTGATGAGGCATTTAAACCATTGTGTATGCCTGTACAGTGGGTTAACCGTCCTAACCCTGATTTTAGAGGATTGTCGGGAACATTAGAGGCTGGTAGGTTATCTATCGGACAGACCGTTCGGGTCTTACCGTCAGGTGAGTGTGCAAATATTAAAGACATATTGCTATTCAAAGATCGATTGAACTACGCCTTGTCGGGACAAGCTATCACAATTACATTAGACCGCGAGATAGATGTCTCCCGGGGTGATGTGATTGTTTCAGTTGTTGATAGAACAACTGAAATTTCAGACCAATTTGAAGCTGACCTTGTTTGGTTGGACCATCAACCTGGATACGCTGGCCGATCTTATTTGTTAAAAATAGGCACTCTAACCGTTGGCGTACAAATCACTGCGATCAAGCACAAACTTAATATCAATACACTTGAAAAGTTACCCGCAAACAACGTTGAACTCAATGATTTTAGCGTTGTAACTCTTAAAGTTGACAAAGATATTCCGTTTGAAAAGTATTCAGATTGTCCTGGATTAGGCGGTTTCATTTTAATCGACCATTTTAACAATCAAACGGTTGCGGCAGGAATGATCAAATTTGCACTCCGCCGTGCTAATAACTTGCATTCGCACAAAATGGATATCGATAAACCAGCCCGTCAGTTTTTAAATGGTCATAAAAGCAAAGTGATTTGGTTTACTGGCATTTCTGGCTCTGGTAAGTCAACGATTGCAAACGCGCTAGAAAAAGAGCTTCATAAAAAAGGTATTCGGACTTATGTGTTGGATGGTGATAACATTCGACAGGGATTAAACAAGGATTTAGGATTTTCTGAGGCTGACCGAGTCGAAAATATTCGCCGAGTTGGCGAAGTTGCAAAGCTGATGGTTGATGCTGGTATTGTTGTTCTGACAGCATTCATCTCCCCTTTTGAAGCTGAACGCCGCATGGCCAGAAGCTTATTTGCAAGGGATGAGTTTGTGGAAATATTTGTAGACGTCCCATTGGCGATTGCGGAGTTTCGTGATCCAAAAGGCCTTTATAAAAAAGCACGCAATGGTGAATTACCGAATTTTACTGGCATTGATAGTCCATATGAAGTTCCCAAAAATCCAGATTTTCATATTTTGACGGATCAAGAAGAGTTGGATAAAATTTTGGCGACTTTAATGGCCAAGATCATTTTCTAATTTTGCCGACCCTATCAATTAATTCGGTATTTTAATTAATTAATGAAAAATTTTAATGGCAACATAAAACAAATTAAAAAGATTACAATAGCTCAATAGCTACCAGTGCATTCAAAGAAATTTTGAGGTTTTAAATTGACCCCAACAGTTAGCCAACTACTGCAACAAGCTGTCGCAGCACACAATAAAAAAGATTTTCAAACAGCTGAAAAACTTTATAGGGCCGTATTGAGATCTTTTCCGAAAAATCCTGATGCAAATCATAACTTAGGTCTGATAGCTCTTGCTGTGAATAAACCTTTTATTGCTCTACCGCTCTTGAAAACAGCATTAGACGCCAATCGAAATATTGAACGGTACTGGATTGGTTATATCAACGGGCTGAGTAAAACAAGGCAGTTTGAAAAAGCCAAAAAATTCATACGCCAGGGTAAGAAACAAGGTATTATCCTCGCAAGAGTCCATGAGGCTTACAACAGCTTGGGCATTGCACTAAAGGCAGAGGGCAAATTAAAAGACGCAGAGGAAATTTTTAGGAAAGCGCTCAGTCTGGAGCCAAGTTCACACGCATTACATGTAAATTTGGGTAATACGCTCCAAGAGCTTAATCGCATAGATGACGCAGTAGAAAACTACAGAAAAGCTATTCTATTAAAGCCTGACTGCGCCGAAACTCATTTCAATTTGGCGAACTCCCTTCAGCGGGCTGAACAATATTCAGAATCGGTGACTGTTTATAAAAAAGCAATCGATCTTAATCCGAAACATGAAGTTGTCTTTAATAATTTAGGCTTAGCGTTGAGTAAACTTGGACTCTTAAAAGAGGCGGAGACGCAGTATAAAAATGCACTAAAATTGATGCCAAATTATTATGAAGCACTTCTGAATATTGGTAATTTACATTATGCCCTCCAAAAGTTTGACAAAGCAGAAGAGGACTATCAAAAGGCCATTGCAATTCAACCCAACAATGCAGACGCTTACCTTAATTTATGTGAAATGTACGAAAAAACAAATAAATTAACAGATGTTTTATCAGTAGTAGAAAAAGTGCGTGATAAGGTCTCCAGGAAAAAGGATGAGTTTTTACTTTTTGAAGCATTTGTTTTGTTTCGCCAAGATAGGTTTCAATTTGTTGGAGAAATTATATCAAAAATAAACCCCTACAAATTATCAGAAAATAGGAAAACAGTTTTCTTTAAACTTAAGGCTGACTTTTTACATCAACAAAATTTTTTTGATGGAGCGTTTGAAGCATATGAGAATATGAACAATATTGTAAAAAATAGTGCTGAATATCAATTGTGTTTGCCAGATGAATATTATGATGCGCAAAAGAGAAAAATTTATGAGATTGAGAGCCTCCAAAAACATCTAAAGTTAAGACGTAGTATTCAGGCTAAGTGGTTTCAACCAGTTTTTTTGATTGGGTTTCCAAGATCTGGAACAACTCTTTTGGATACGATATTACGAAGTCATTCAGGAATTGATGTTGTAGAAGAGCAACCGTTAGTTTCTAAGATGATGGAAAAATTTGGGTCAGATAAAAGCATATCCAACATTGAAGCCATTGACTTAAAATCTGCAAAAGCCTTGAGTGATATTTATCGCCATGAATTGGAAAAGAGTATCGATATTCACGAAAATAAACTTGTGGTTGATAAATTACCTTTAAATATCTTGAGTATTCCAATTATCACCAAGGTCTTCCCTGACGCAAAATTCATCTTGGCTTTGAGACATCCACTAGACTGTGTTTTGAGCTGCTGGATGCAAAATTTCACATTAAATGACTCTATGGCTAATATGGTAGACTTAGTCCGCATCGTAGATTTTTATTGTACTGTAATGGAAATGTTGAAGCTGTGTGAACAAAGATACTCAATTGATGTTCACCCTATACGATATGAAGATTTGGTGATTGATTTCAAAGAAACCACGTCTAATATATTGAATTTTTTGGGTTTGAGCTGGGAAGATCAATTAATGGACTATCAAAAAACGGCGTTATCCCGAGCAAAAATTAACACGCCAAGCTACTCTCAAGTTGTGAAACCAATATATGAAACTGCTGCTTATCGGTGGAAGAAATATGAAGATCACTTGCAGCCGCACAAAACAAATCTAGCGCGTTGGATTAATGAGTTTGGCTATGATTCTTAGGACATGAAAAACGCGATATTTAAGTTTCAGTCTGCAGGTTGAAATAATGGGAGCAGGGTTTGAAATAACGTTTATTCAAGACATTGAAAATTCGTGAAATTTACAAAGAACTTCAAATTTTTCTGAAAAAAGCCAGTCCTTGTATTTATGTGGCTCATAAACAACTCCTTTATTGAACTGCGTCGAACATATTAATAAAACCTGAACATTTGGATAAAAAGAGCTGGTAGTATCGATCGCCCCTTTCCACCAGTCTGGGCTTCTAACTGTAATATGTGCATTCTCGCCATTTGGCAGCAATGCAGCTGCTTTGTAACATGCGACATTAATAATTAGTAGTTTTTGCGCTAAAGAAAAAAGCTCACCTAATATATTGGCAATATCTCCAATAAAAATATGCTCAAGAACGTCAACGCAAACTACTGCGTCAGATTTTTGCTTTTGATTTAAACCTCTGGCAGGCTCATAAGTGTTAACAGTCTTCACATTAAAAAACTGCTTAGCAGATAATCCACTTTTGTCGTCGAAACCACTTGCACTCCAATCAGAACCACCTCCGCCATAATCAAGCACAGTCGAAATTTTATTTTGAAAGAAATAATTCTGTGAAACGTAACGAAATTTTCTTAATTGAAAACTATTGTAAACCGCTGAAGGAGGCACTTTGCTACCGTCTGTTCGTTGAAACCCTTCTTTAGCCATTTTCTCATACTGTTTTATTAATTTTTTCCCATGGGTTGAAAGTTTAAACGCCAATATCCTTACCTCCGTTGCTTGCAGAAATTAGCTTCCTGGTTCATTTCAAACCATTCCGCACTAAAATCAACATCTGAATATTCCGCGAAATAGGGACCACCAATGGTCCAATGTATGTTCTTCACATCCATTGGTGGATTAATATAATCACCCACTAACCAGTTCCAACGAACATTTAAATCACCAATTTCAGTGTCTAGAAGCCAAGTAAACCTGTGCAATTCTAACCCAGATGCACTCTCTATAAAAGTTGGTGTAAGTTTACGATTTTTTTTATGGGAACAGTTCCAAACAACAAAAGATGACCAATTTTTTCTGGGATAGGCATATTGTACTTTATTAAGAAATTTAACTTTATCTGATGGTGCGTAATCGTGTTTTACGACAGATACCGCATTGTCGAGATTAACTTCTTTTAACACGCCAAAGATATCATCTCGAAGCATCATGTCACAATCCATGAATATAGCGTAACCGTCAAAGTTGTTCAAATAAGGGACTAAAAAGCGTGTGAAAGAAAAATCATTAGATTGTTTCTGATCTCTCGGTCTGTTAAAAAATTTGCGAAAATGTTTGGAGCAAATGGGCGAAATCCTCACAGGGCTCGATGCATGCTTAATGATAGACTGTGATAAAGTGTGATAAGCTACTTTTTCCACTTCATCGAAACCGATGTAAATATTCAAAACGTTTTGTGTTTGCAGGATATCCATTTCAAAGCTCAGCTTCTATTGTTGATTAGATTGTTCTAAATTGACCGTAAATTTTCTAGAACATTGTCCCAGTTGTGGTGTGATTTTTGTTTAAGTGGGGTCACAGTTTCATACCAAAAACTTTCGTAACCAGTGCCCCAAATCCATCGAGGTGAAAATGGAAGTAAAGCCGTCACTTTTGCTCCCAATGCTCCTGCCAAATGCACAGTTGCGTTTGTGGTAGAAACGATTTGATCACATGCCATTATTAAGGATGCTAAGCCGTCGATATCACTCATATTATCGATTTCACCGAACTGAGTCACATTAATACCAAAGTCTCTTCGCACAGCTTCAATTTCATCAAAAACATCACCGTATTGGAGACATAGAAGTTGAGTATTTGACCTATCTAAAGCCTTTGCTAGCTCTGCTAATTTCACATCTCGATTTGACGCGTTTTTAAGAACAGATTTGGTCTTCCAGCTTATTCCAATTATTTTTCCCCCGTTCTTATGCTTGAGTAGGGTCTTTATTCTTTCAGCCTTGGGCATGTCGCACTTCAAAAACCCTGAGGCATTTTTTCTAAAGCATTCCTGTGACTTTCTAAAAGTAAGCGGCAGTGATCCCACTGGAATATGGAAATCATACTTATCTTCAGGCACGGGCTTGCTTTTTGAGAAATAGGCAATATCAGCTGGAAACGACCGTTTGAATAGCGGTATTAGCCGCTCATCGCATTTCACTAAAACTTGTAATGATGCTGCGTAAAGGTCTAATATAACTGAGGAAAACATAATTTCATCACCAATGCCTTGTTCACCCCATACGAGTACACGTTGGTTATTCTCACCATCCCATATAGGTTTCGCACTTTTCAAAAAGTAATCAACCCGTGTCTTTGTTTTCCATCGCCACTCGTGATGTTTGAAACCCTGATGGAAGTTTTTCGCAGCTAACAATGCATAACCCAAATTACAATGGGCGTCAGCGTAATTAGGCTCGATTGACAGTGATTTGTTATAAGCCTTTATAGCCTCTTCCAGCTTACCTTGGTCTGCAAGTGCAAGACCCATGTTGCAATAAGCTTCAGCATAATAAGGCTTGATGGCTAGAGCTTTGGTGTAAGCCTCTATCGCCTGTTCCAGCTTATTTTGGCCTGCAAGTGCAACACCGATATTGCAGTAGGCTTCAGCGTAATCAGGCTTGATGACCAGAGCTTTGGTGTAAGCCTCTATCGCCTGTTCCAGCTTATTTTGGCCTGCAAGTGCAACACCGATATTACAGTAGGCTTCAGCGTAATCAGGCTTGATGGCTAGAGCTTTGGTGTAAGCCTCTATCGCCGTGTCTAACCTCCCTTGTTCTTGGAGAGCAACCCCCATGTTGTAATGGGCTTCAGTGTGGTCAGGCTTGATATTTACAACTTTGATGTAGGCCTCTACCGCCTTGTCTAACTTCCGTTGGCTTTTGAGACAGATGCCCATGTTGTAGTATGCACCAATATTATTGGGGTCAAGGGACACTGCGTTGATGAAGGCCCCAATTGCCTCATCCATCTTACCCTGCTCTTTAAAAGTGGCACCGATGTTGTTTAATGCTTCCAAATAATCAGGCTTGATGGCGAGTGCTTTTTTGTAAGCCTTAACCGCCCCATCTAGTTCACGTTGATCTTTGAAGGCAGTACCCATGTTGTAATAGGCTTCAGCATAATCAGGCTTGATGGCGAGTACCTTTTTATAAGTTCTAATCGCATCAGCCATCTTTCCTTGCTCGTGAAGAGCAACCCCCATGTTGTTCAATGCTTCTACATAATCAGGCCTGATGGCTAGAGCTTTGGCGTAATATGTGATCGCATCGTTAACTCTACCTTGGTTTTGAAGCAAAATACCAAGGTTATTGAATCCATCAGCATAATTAGGGTTCAACTCTGTTGCTTTGCTATAGGCAGTGTAGGCATCAACAAGTTGGCCCAAACTCTGATTTGCTGCCCCTATAATATTCCAAATAATAAATGCTTTCGGGTATTGCTCAATCAGTTGGGTTCCTTGTTTAATAACTGCTTCTAGTTGCCCCTGTTTATAAAGATTAGCCAGTTGATTAAGTTTTTCTTTTGGTAAGCCATACATTTTAGGTGATTGGTTGAATTTGTTTAAAGCAGCAAAACCCTGTTGAGCCCGCTTATTTTCTGGGAAAGCACTTAGAATATCTCTATATATTTGCTTCGCTTCTTCAATCTTGCCCTTTTTGTTGTAAGACATTGCCTTTAGAAGCGCTTGATCCACTGATAGTTTTGCCATCATTGCTCCCGTCTTTGATGAGCTAAAATTTTTTCGTGTGGTGTATAAGTAAAGTTGATCTTAAAATTTAACCTCTGGAAAAATTTTTGGATAGGGGAAGAATTTGCTTTGGGGGATCAAATGGTTTCATTAAAACTAAAATAACTTGAAGGGAAAAGTTTTTGCTGTTGCCTTTAAGGCGATGGTACAGGTCTAGCGCATCCAAATTACTGCAATGGTTACCAAAGGGTCTTTTTGTGTTTTGGATTGCTTCCAGGCCAAGATTGCGCCGGTAGGTCATCGCTATGTTGAGGCTGTCCACATAGCGTTCAATCCTTATGGACGCTGTTGCAAG